>Ga0209934_1000125_pt1 | contig 266733 bp, 237 predicted proteins | sample ThiBiot_750_plan_2_FD_183950 | JGI IMG/M metagenome (GOLD analysis project Ga0209934, IMG submission 183950) | Wastewater bioreactor microbial communities from Cape Town, South Africa - Thiocy_expt_750_plan (SPAdes) | ecosystem: Engineered > Bioreactor > Thiocyanate-remediating >...
TAATGGGCAGTTTAGAACACCTTACATTAATCCTTTATTTGCTCATAACTTGCTGAAAATAAAAGAGAAAAGCCTCATCGAAATTGATGAGGCTCTTAATTCTAGGGATAAAATCCCATTCAGTACCTAGGGCGGGAATCGAACCCGCACTCCCTTAACGGGAACAGGATTTTAAGTCCTGCGTGTCTACCAGTTCCACCACCTAGGCAGGTGAGCGAAAAACGAGATTCGAACTCGCGACCCCAACCTTGGCAAGGTTGTGCTCTACCAGCTGAGCTATTTTCGCATTGGAATTATTATTCTTTCAATCTGTCAGAACCTTGCGTTCTTCCTTTTCGGTGGTGCCAGCTGGATTCGAACCAGCGACACAAGGATTTTCAGTCCTTTGCTCTACCAACTGAGCTATGGCACCTTTTCAATTGAGCTGTCTGCCTTATTGATGATGCAAAGATAGACGGATTATTTGAATTACGAAAGCTAAAAGCGCTTTTTTTTGCGTTTAAACGCCAACCTGCTGATTTTTAAGGAAAAAAAATAAGGGGCTATTCTACAAGAATAGCCCCTTTATTGGATATTGGTCGAGTTGATTACGATAATTTACCAACTTCTAATACCAAGTCAACGATTTTGTTTGAATATCCCCATTCGTTGTCATACCAAGATACAACTTTAACGAAGTTATCATTCAATGAAATTCCTGCTTTTGCATCGAAGATTGATGTACGTGCATCACCTAAGAAATCTGAAGAAACAACTTCATCTTCTGTATAACCTAAGATACCTTTCAATTCGCCTTCAGAAGCTTCTTTCATCGCAGTTTTGATTTCTTCGTATGAAGCACCTTTGTTCAAACGTACTGTTAAGTCAACAACAGAAACGTCTGCAGTAGGAACGCGCAATGACATACCGGTCAATTTACCTTTCAATTCAGGAAGAACCAAACCTACTGCTTTAGCAGCACCTGTAGATGAAGGGATGATGTTTTGGTATGCACCACGACCACCTCTCCAGTCTTTTACTGAAGGACCGTCTACCGTTTTTTGTGTTGCTGTAACCGCGTGTACTGTTGTCATCAAACCTTCAACGATACCAAATTTATCGTTTAATACTTTAGCGATAGGCGCTAAACAGTTTGTTGTACATGAAGCGTTTGAAACGATGTGTTGATCAGCTTTCAATTCTTTGTGGTTTACACCCATGACGAAAGTAGGGGTGTCGTCTTTCGCAGGAGCAGACATCACCACTTTTTTAGCACCTGCATCGATGTGTTTTTGAGCCAACTCTTGTGTCAAGAAGAAACCTGTAGATTCGATGATTACTTCAGCACCTACTTCATTCCATTTTAAGTTTGCCGGATCTTTCTCAGCTGTAACACGGATAGTTTTTCCGTTAACAACCAAGTTACCGTCTTTTACTTCTACTGAACCGTCAAATTTGCCATGTGTTGAATCATATTTCAACATATAAGCCATATAATCTGGTTCAACTAAGTCATTGATACCAACAATTTCAATTTCTGGACGATTGATAGCCGCTCTGAATGCTAAACGACCAATACGGCCAAATCCGTTAATTCCAATTTTCATATTCTTAATTTTTATTGATATAATATTTAATTAAATTGTGTATCGGTTCCTTTACAACGGTACCAATACTGATATTAAATTCCTCTGTAGCAACTTCCCGAAGTAAGTGCTCATAATTAAACGCTACTGAACCCGTAAAGTTAACATCACTATCCGGATATTCTTTCATTAAGGGCTTGATGTAGGTTTTGATAAACGTACGGAGCCCATTTTTAACCAATTGACTGATGAACAGATGATCCTTATTATCGAGGACAAAGTCGGTAAATGAATTCAGAAAATTTGTCGGCTGTGGCGCTATATACACCTTTTCCAAAATGGTTTTCTTGTCGATGTTAAATTCTCTTTCCAGTTTATCCCGCAGATCAATAGGTAAGGTATCTGTCATGTAATGCTTGAGCAGCTGCTGGCTATTCCAGTTTGTTGCCCCCTCATCAGCCAGAATATAACCTAGACCATAATTGTTGTCAATGATTTTTTTCCCTGTATAGTAAGCTGCATTTGATCCACTGCCAATGATGCCAATAATTCCTCTTTCGTCGCCGAAAGTCGAAATAGCCGAAGCAATGACATCATGATCAACCCGTACACGTGCATTGACGAAAAAACGCTCCAGGACATTTTTTATTTTATCCTTACGTTCCTTCGACGACGATCCGGCACCAAAAAAATAAATCCTTCTGATTTTTTCGGCATTGTTGATCAGATTGGTGTTTTTATGCAAATGCTGTAGTATGGAGCGCTCATCCTGAAGATAAGGATTGATCCCGTTCATGCGGAACCCTGTCGTGATCCGACCTTTATCAGCCAACCGCCAGTCTGAAAATCGCGACCCACTATATACTACTGCTATCATGTCTGTTTAAATTATGATTATAAAATCTCAGCCATCTCCAATAAATCAGGGCTAAGTTTAATTTCCTTATTGCTGATTGCTTCTTCAATTGGAGTTGTCTTGATTTCATTACCACGGAGCCCAACAGTAACTCGTGTGTTTCCGGCCAATAATTCATTGACAGCAGCAAAGCCCAATCTACTCGCAAGCACGCGGTCGAAACTCGTCGGAGAACCACCCCGTTGCAAATGCCCTAATATACTAACTTTCGTGTCGTAATGATCAAACTTTTCTTTTACTTTTTTTGCGACATAATAAGCACCACCATTTTGGTCGCCCTCTGCGACAATAACAATGGATGACGATTTCTTCTTAATGGCACCGTCTTCTAAATGACTAATTAAATCATCAATGGCCGTTTCTTTCTCTGGAAGTAAAATGGCTTCGGCTCCGCCAGCAATACCCGCATTTAAGGCGATACAGCCTGAATCACGGCCCATCACTTCAACAAAGAAAAGACGTTCATGTGACGCCGCAGTATCTCTGATTTTATCAATCGCTTCGATGACAGTATTGTTGGCTGTATCGTAGCCAATCGTATAATCAGAACCGTAAAGGTCGTTGTCTATCGTACCCGGAATACCTATAATAGGTATTTCAAATTCTTTGGAGAAGAAGTTAGCACCTGTAAAGGTACCGTCACCACCAATGACCACCAAGGCGTCCACGCCGGCAGCGATAAGATTGTCATAGCCTTTTCGACGGCCTTCGGGCGTCTTAAACTCCATGCAACGCGCGGTTTTTAATATTGTACCACCACGTTGTATAATATTGCTGACCGAACGCGTATCCATTTCGATGAAATTTGCGTCGATCAAACCTTGGTATCCTTGATAAATACCCGTTACTTGCAATCCTTTATGTAATGCTGTTCGAACGACAGCACGAATACAGGCATTCATGCCAGGAGCATCACCTCCTGACGTCAATACACCTATTTTTTTAATTTCTTTTATCACACGCTATATTTTAGGTTTTACGAATATAAGATTTTTATAGTGTATATTCTACACTTTGAATAAATTTTTCAATATTTTTTTGCGCATCACGTTTAGGAAGCGTATAATTGTTACAGATAACCCGATGATTAGTAACCGCTAAATTTAGCTCAGTATATTGCACATAAATAAATTTAGAAGTTTTGTATAGTAATTTTACCGTTGACTGTGTCATATTAGGCTTTCACGAAGGAGAATTAAAAGTTCTTTTGGCCGAAAGAAATGAATATCCGTTTAAGGATTGGTGGGCATTGCCAGGTTTTTTCGTGGATAATGACGAAGAGATGGAAGATGCCGTAAAACGAATTTTGTATGAGAATACAGGTTTGAAAGATGTATTTATGGATCAGCTGCATTCCTTTGCCGGATTAAAACGGCATCCAAAGGGACGTATTCTGACAGTGGCGTATTACGCCCTCGTGCAGCTGGATAATACCAAATTGAAAACCAAACCTGTTACAAACTATATGAAGCAGGCAAAATGGTTCCCCGTTCGGAATGTACCTGAACTGGCCTTTGACCATAAGCAGATTTTGGACCTCTGTCTGGAGCGGTTACAGCGCCGCCTCGCCTATAAGCCGATTGCTTTTGAGCTGCTGCCTGAAAAATTTACACTCACCCAGCTACAGCTGGTGTATGAGGGAATTTTGAATAAACCACTCGATAAACGCAATTTTAGAAAGAAAATGCAGAATTATGGCTTTCTAAAAGAGCTCGACGAAGTGCAGACTGGAGTAGCCTATCGTGCAGCAAGGCTCTATAAATTGGATAAACGAAAGTTTTTAAAACATTTTCAGAACACGGTCGCATTCTAATAGATCTGTTCGTATAATAAAAGGCAAACTTTCGAGTTTGCCTTTTTTTTTCTGAAAGTGTATGATCTTATTGGCCAGAAAGAACATTCAGTTTACTTTCATTGCTGTTGGTTCTGCGAAGTCATGAAGGTTTTGTTGTCAGGTTAATATCAAAATTAATACAATTTCAAAATTTATTTTGTCCAACATGTTACTTTTTATATTTTTGAACAATTTTTGATAAAAGTCAGAAAGTAGAAAGGAGTTTTTTGAAGAATGGAAGATAGAAAAGATCAAATCATTCATGCGGCGATAAGACGCTTTATGCATTACGGTTTTAGTAAGACTACGATGAATGAAATTGCGGAGGATATAAAAATTACCAAAGCGAATTTGTATTACTATTATTCGGAAAAGAATGCACTTATACGGGATGTGATTGTGCGTTTGACGGATGAATATAGGGAAGAGGAGGAGAAGATGGTGGCTGTGCATGTGGGCACCACCTACGAGCTGATCATTAAAATTTTGGAACTGCGCGATGCATTTGTCCGGAAATACTATATGTTGCACATGAATGAAAATCTGGAATGGATCAAGGGACTTTCCATGCAGGATTTTTTCCAGTGCCTACACGACCGTGATGTGAAAGCCTTGTTTGAGATCCTTGAGATCGGTGCCGAAAAAGGTGAAATCGATGGGGAGCATCTCTATGAAACGGCCGAAATCTATGTGGAATTGATGAAAAGTTTATCCCTGATGTGCAATATCTCCGATATCATTTCAGGAATTCCAAATCAGGATCGTTTTGATGAAGTGCTGCAAAAGCAAAAGCTGGCTACCAAGCTCTTTTTTAATGGTATAAATAAAAAGTAGATATAAAATTAGGATAAATAAATTAGGAATGAAAACAATCAGAATACTAGCCAGCCTATTATTAGGTACGATGGTTTTCCAGAGTCATGCACAGCAACAATTGAGCTTAAGTGATGCGATTAAATTTGCTTTGCAGAACAAGGCTGATGCGAAAAAGGCAGGTCTCGATGTCGTAAATGCCGAACATAAAATTGCGGAAGTTAAATCGGGTGCATTACCACAGGTCAATTTTAACGGTGGTATCACTTACAATCCAATGATTCAAAAGGTCGCTTTACCAGGAGAGCTTGTGGGCCAACCGGGAACCACAGTAATGGCTGCTTTTGGACAAAAATGGCAATCGACAAATTCGATAAGCTTAAACCAACAGCTATTTAATCAAACTGTATTTACTGGACTGAAAGCTGCCAAGACGACACGCGAATTTTATGTGATCAACAAAACATTGACCGATGAGCAATTGATCGAAAAGGTGGCCAATAGTTATTATGATGTTTATCAATCCAAATTGCAGTTAAAAACGGTTGACAATAACTTGGAAAGTACCACCAAAACTAGGGATGTCATCGAAGGACTTTTTAAGAATGGGTTAGCGAAGAAAATTGACCTTGACCGTACAAATGTAGCCGTTACAAATTTGAAAGCTTCTCGCCAGCAGCTGATTAATGCCGTTGAATTAAAAGAGAATGCACTAAAATTTGTCATTGGTATGCAGATGTCGGAGCAGATTGTTATGCCGGCGTCAACGTTTGAAACAGTTGCTCTGGATGCCATATATGACCCGCTTGATGTGTCCAGTAGAACGGAGATCCAGGTGCTCACTAAACAAAATGAATTACTAGAGTTGAACAAAAAAGCTGAAGCATCCAAATACTACCCCACTTTATCTTTGACTGCGAATTACGGTCGTCAGGGTTTGGGACCTGTTTTCCCAATCTTTTCGAAAGCTGAAGGTGTAAATTGGTCGGGATTTTCAGGAATTGGTCTTAATTTGACGGTTCCTATTTTCAATGGTTTCCTCACACGTTCTAAAGTTCGTCAGGCACAGATCGATATCGATAAGTTGCAGGTTGATATCGCGGATACAAAATTGGCACTGAATCTGGCAGCAGAAAACTCCAAGGTTCAGATTAAAAATTCTTTGTTAACAATTGAGTCAAACCGTAAGAACGTGGATTTGGCAAAATCAGTGCTGGAAGATACTAACAACAATTACAAAAATGGTCTGGCAACATTGACCGATCTTTTGGATGCGGAAAATGCCTATGCAGATGCCCAGAATAATTTAAATACCTCTTTGCTCGATTATAAAATTGCTGAAGTGCAGCTGATCAAAGCGAATGGAAATCTTAAATCACTAATTAAAGAATAATTGACTAATACAATATGAAACGCGGAATTATTACCTTACTTATTATTGCTGCTGGTCTAGCAGGAATATTTTTTGTGTTAAATAAAAATAAAAAGAAAAATGAGGCCGAAACTGCAGAGGTAGCAAAGAAAAATGTGGCTATTGCAGTGCGTATCGATACGGCAAAAGTATCTTCCATGGACTTACGTTATACGGCTAACGGAACATTTTCTCCGAAACAAGAAGTAACTGTTTCAGCTGAAACTGCAGGTAGAGTGGTGAAAGTATTGGTTGATGAAGGTTCTCATGTGAGCGCCGGGCAGACTTTGGCGATCATCGAGGGCGATAAACTGAATGTGAACGTAGCGAATGCGCAGGCTGCATTTACCAATGCGCAGGCCGATCTGCATCGCTTTGAAAGTGCCTTCTCTACAGGTGGTGTAACCAAACAACAGTTAGACCAGGTGAAATTGCAATTTGAGAATGCGAAAAATAACTTAAAAGCGTCTAAATTGAATGCTGGCGATGTGACCATCAAAACTTCGGTTTCGGGTATCGTCAATGCACGTAAAATCGAACCGGGTACTTACCTAAATGTGGGCGCTGCAGCCTTCGATATTGTCAATGTTGCCACCTTGAAATTGCGTGTCAATGTGGACGAAAAGAATGTGGCTACCTTAAGGATCGGTCAATCTGTTGATGTGACAGCGAGTGTATATGCAGACCAACGCTTTACAGGTAAAGTAACTTTTATTGCGCCTAAATCGGATGGTAGCTTAAACTTCCCGGTGGAAATCGAGGTAAATAATGCATCGAACCAATTGCGTGCTGGTATGTACGGTACAGCCATCTTCGGTGAAGGTGTTGCTAGCAATACGTTGATCGTACCTCGTAATGCCTTTGTGGGTAGTGTGAGCGACAACAAGATCTTTGTGCTGAAAAACGGTAAAGCCATCGAAACAAACGTCAAATCAGGCAGAAACTTTGGTGATTACATCGAGATCTTAGGTGGTTTGCAAAATGGGGATCAAGTGATTGTTTCGGGTCAGATCAATCTATTTGACCAAAGCCCTGTAGAGATTATTAAATAGAGCATACTGTAATCGGTAGCAGATGGAACCTCGGTTGCATAGCTATTAAAAATAAATTATTCGAATGAAAATTACCGAAATATCGATAAAACGCCCCAGTATAATTATCGTATTATTTATAATACTGACATTAGGCGGGTTGTTTTCTTATACGCGATTGGGCTATGAATTGGTCCCTAAATTTGAAATTAACGTCATTACGGTACAGACGGTCTATCCGGGAGCTTCACCTGCAGAGGTGGAGAGTTCGGTGACGAAAAAAATAGAGGATGCCATTTCATCCTTGGAAAGTATCAAAAAAGTGGAGTCGACTTCCCTGGAAGGGGTATCGATTGTCATGATTACCCTCAACAACGGTGCGGATGTCAACTTCCTGCTTACGGATGCTCAACGGAAAATCAATGCCGTGATCAACGATCTGCCGGATGATGTAAAGACACCTTCACTCTCCAAATTCTCCCTGGATGATGTGGCCATCATGAGTTTGGCCGTCACGTCCAACTTATCGGAAAAAGAACTCTACGATCTTTTGGACAATAAAATCCAGCCGGTCTTTGCGCGGATCAATGGTGTTGCCAAAGTGGACCTGATCGGTGGTGAGGAACGTGAAATCCAGATCTCTGTAGACTCGAAGAAAATTGAAGGTTATGGACTGACAATTTCGCAAGTACAGCAAATTGTAGCATCATCCAATCTCGATTTCCCGACAGGTAACGTCAGTACTCGTGATAACCGGACAACCATCCGTCTTTCGGGTAAAGTAACTTCGATCGAGGAGCTGCGTAACCTCCCGATCACAACGCCGGCAGGGGTGCAGATTTATCTGCGCGATATCGCCGATGTGCGGGATGGTATCAAAGAGATTGAAAAAGTAGCCCGCCTGGACCGTCAGAATACAATCTTATTGCAGGTCTTTAAACAGTCTGATGCAAATGCGGTAGCGGTGTCCGAAGCGGTCAAGAAAACCATTGCGGTACACGATAAAGACGGAAAAGTAATTTCTGGTGTAGAGAAGGATTATGCTGCACAGAATATTAAAATTCTGGTTGCCAATGACTCTTCAGAATTTACCTTGAATGCAGCCGATAACGTGATCCATGACTTAATGATTGCCATTGCATTGGTGGGCTTTATCATGTTGTTCTTCTTACAAAGTCTACGTAATGCGGCGATTACCATGGTGGCGATTCCTTTATCTTTGATTGCTACCTTTATTGGCTTGCTTTTGATGGGCTATACCTTAAACTTGATGTCTTTACTCGGTTTATCCCTGGTAGTAGGTATTCTTGTGGATGACGCGATCGTTGTTATCGAGAATATTCACCGCCACATGGAGATGGGTAAAAACAAGGTGCGTGCGGCCTATGATGGTGCTTCGGAAATCGGATTTACCGTAACGGCGATCACCTTGGTTATCGTGGTAGTGTTCCTGCCGATCGCGATGTCTACGGGTTTGGTGGCCAATATCCTGGCACAATTCTGTGTGACGGTAATCATCTCGACTTTATTATCCTTATTGGTGTCATTTACGGTAGTGCCTTGGTTATACTCGCGTTTCGGTAAATTGGAGCACTTGAGCAAAACTTCTTTCTTTGGTCGTATTATTCATGGTTTTGAAAGCGGTTTGAACAGCTTTACACATTGGGTTGCAGGATTGTTGACCTGGGCTTTAAAGAACGTCGGTACGAAATTGGCTACGTTGTTTTTGGCAATCGGTTTACTTGTCGCATCGTTTTTTTTGGTCGGTATGGGGTATATTGGTTCGGACTTCTTCCCGAGTATCGACCGTAAGGAGTTTTTCATCCAGTTAGAACTCGATAAAGATGCTTCCCTGGAGAAGACCAACTTGTTGACGCAAAAAGCGGAGGCTTACATTAAATCGAAACCTGATGTCAAAGAAATTATTACGACAGTGGGGCAGTCTTCGGACGGTATGGCTTCAACAACGGGTTCGCGTTATAAATCGGAGATCCATGTGATCCTCGACAAGGAAAATTTTGAGGGTAACTCACAGGTGTATTCAGCGACGCTGAAGCGTGAACTGGAAAATAAACTGATCGGTGCAAAAATCAAAACCGTCAATGTGGGTATCATGGGAGCGGAGCAGGCACCATTGAAGCTGACCATTATCGGTGCTTCTGTCGAAGATGCACAGGAATTTGCAGAGAAGGCGGCAGATCAATTACGTAAGATTCCTGGGGCTGCGGGTGTCAAATTGACTTCTGAAGCGGGTAACCCTGAGATCAATGTGAAGATCGACCGTGATAAAATGACCTCTTTGGGACTGAATGTCTCTACTGTGGGTATGACAATGCAGACGGCATTTTCAGGAAATACGGATAACAAATACAGAGCGGGTGATAACGAGTACGATATCAATATCCGCTATGCGGAAAATGGTCGTGCCAATATCGACAACGTACGTGATCTGAAATTTATCAATAATCAGGGTGCCTCTATTTCTTTGGATCAATTTGCCAATGTAACTTTTGGTTCGGGACCTACGTTGTTGGAACGTCGCGACAAGTCGCCGGCAGTATCCATTCAGGGACAGGCAATCGGTAGACCAATGGGTACCGTAGCGCAAGAGTGGCAGGCACAGTTTGAAAAACTGCCGCGTAAACCGGGTATCGTCTTTATCTGGGGTGGTAATATGGAAAACCAAACCGAAGGTTTTGGTACTTTGGGTATTGCCTTATTGGCATCTATTATCCTAGTATACTTGGTAATGGTTGCTTTATACGATAGTTTTATCACACCATTTGTGGTCTTGTTCTCGATTCCATTGTCGTTTATCGGAGCCCTATTGTTCTTGGCGCTGGGAAATCAGACCTTGAATATCTTTACGATTTTGGGTATCATCATGTTAATTGGTCTGGTGGCCAAAAATGCGATCATGCTGGTTGACTTTGCCAACCATCGTAAGGAAGCTGGCGATAATACACACGATGCGTTGGTGGCAGCCAATCACGCGCGTCTTCGTCCGATTTTGATGACGACAATTGCCATGGTATTTGGTATGATTCCTATCGCAATCGCTACTGGAGACGGTGCCGATATGAATAGAGGTCTGGCGATCGTTATCATTGGTGGTTTGTTATCTTCTTTATTTTTAACCTTGGTTGTTGTACCGGTGGTGTACTCCATATTTGACAGTCTTCAACGTCGTTTTGGAAAGAAAGAAAAGACAAATTATGAAGCCTTGATGAAGGAAGATTATGACCATGTCGACGTGGCAGAACATTAAAAAATAATACATTTTACAATAGAAAAAGGCGGCTAATAAAACATTAGCCGCCTTTTTTGTGTTAATTTTAGGTTAATCAATCGATTGCGTAAATATTTTTTATTACATTGCGGCGCATTAACAAAATATACACTTAAAATTGAGACATACATGTGTGGAATTGTAGGATACACAGGTTATCGTCAGGCGTATGGTATCGTCATTGACGGATTACAAAAGTTAGAATACCGTGGTTATGACAGTGCTGGAGTGGCATTGCATAAAGGTGAGCAGATCGATGTTTACAAAAAAACAGGTAAAGTCGCAAACTTGGAAGAGTTTGTGTACGGAAAAGATCTACAGTCGACAACAGGGATAGGCCACACCCGTTGGGCTACCCATGGTGAACCTTCTGATCGGAATGCACATCCGCATTATTCCAATAGCGGACGCATCGCTATGATTCATAATGGCATCATTGAAAACTATGCTTCCTTAAAATCAGAATTAATCAATAAGGGTTATACGTTTAAAAGTGATACCGATACAGAGGTTCTGGTCAACTTTATCGAAGAAATCCAATTGCAGAATGAATGCTCGTTAGAAGAAGCGATCCGTATTGCTTTAAAACGGGTCGTCGGGGCCTATGTGATCCTCGTATTGGAAGCTGGTCATCCGGATCGTATTATTGCAGCACGTAAGGGAAGTCCTTTGGTAATTGGTATCGGTAAAAATGAACATTTTTTGGGTTCAGATGCTTCCCCGATGTTAGCGTATACCAAAGAAGTTGTTTACATCAATGACTATGAACTGGCCATTATCACACCGGAGGAGCTGATCCTTAAAAATCTGGGTAATGAGCGCATCACACCTTATGTCCAAAAATTGGATCTGGAACTGTCAGCTATTGAAAAAGGAGGCTTTGATCACTTTATGTTGAAAGAGATCTTTGAGCAACCGCAAACGATCTTTGACTCCATGCGTGGACGTCTTGATCTGCAATCACATCAGATTACACTCAGCGGCATTGAAAAATTTGCCAATGAGATCAGCAACACCAATCGCATTGTAATTGTTGCCTGCGGTACCAGCTGGCATGCCGGGCTTATTGCAGAATATGTTATTGAGGAATTGTGCCGCATAAATGTAGAAGTTGAATATGCGTCGGAATTCCGCTACCGTAATCCGGTTATTCATCCGGGAGATGTTATTTTGGCGATTTCCCAAAGTGGTGAAACGGCTGATACATTGGTTGCGTTGGAAAATGCAAAAAAACAGGGTGCTATTATATTGGGTGTGGTCAATGTTGTTGGATCTTCTATCGCCCGACTTTCGGATGCAGGTGCCTATACCCATGCTGGACCAGAAATCGGCGTAGCAAGTACAAAAGCATTTACAGCACAGTTGACTGTATTGAACCTGATTGCCTTAAAGATTGCTTCTTTAAGAGGCTCCATCAGTGAAGAGCGTTATCAAAAACTCGCAAAGGAATTAAATGAAGTGCCTGAAAAGGTGGAGTGGATTTTGGATACGCAGGTTGATAAAATTAAAACCATTGCCAAAAAGTACAAAGATGCCCGCGACTTTCTTTTCTTGGGTAGGGGATACAATTTCCCGGTTGCCCTGGAAGGTGCGCTTAAACTCAAGGAAATTTCCTATATCCATGCCGAAGGTTACCCTGCAGCAGAGATGAAACATGGACCGATCGCATTGGTTGATGAGAACTTGCCTGTTGTTTTTATCGCTACAAAAGATGCTTATCACGAGAAGATTGTTTCAAATATTCAGGAGATCAAAGCACGTAAGGGAAAGATCATATCGGTGGTTACCAAAGGCGATACCGTTTCTGAAAATCTATCGGATGATTTTATGGAAATTCCGGAGGCCGATGAGATTATTGCGCCATTGATTTCGGTTGTACCATTGCAACTGCTATCGTATTATATTGGTGTAGAACTCGGATTGGATGTGGACAAACCACGTAACCTGGCGAAGTCGGTAACTGTAGAGTAAGGAGGCCTATGAGTGTATTGAAGAAGAAACCTTTGGAACAGCTGGGCTATGGATTTATCCCAGATGAATTTATTCCAGCAGGACAAGATGAATATACCCTGCGCTTTCAGCAAAACCCGCGTAATGACTACCGCGATCTGACGGAAACGGAGATTCAACAGTTGATTCATAACGGTAACTGGTCAAGCGACTGGACCAAGGTCAAAGTATCGGCAGTCTTCGATCCGAATCAGGTGCAGCACTGTAAGTTCTACGGTCTGGTCCGTATCGGCAATTTGAGTCCGAGTTACCTGGATTACCGCAATTTGCAGCTGCCCATTGGCCTGTACCATTCGACGATCATCAGCTCGGACTTTGGTGACGATGTTGCTGTTCATTATGTGGGCTACTTGTCCTACTTTATTGTTGGCAATGAAGTGCTGTTGAGCCAGATCAAGGAAATGGAGACCGGTAGTACAGCCAAGTTTGGTAATGGCATCCTCCGTGACGGTGAAGAGTCGGAGAAACGGATCGAGCTGGAGCTCTGCAACGAAAATGGTGCCCGCTCGGTTTACCCTTTTGATGGCATGCAGGCTGCAGATGTATACCTTTGGACCCGCAATCGACATGATCATGCTTTACAGCAGCGATTTGGAGAACTTACGGATCAAAAATTTGGAAGTCAACGCGGCTATTACAGCCAAATTGGCGACCGTTGTGTCATCAAAAATACGTTAACGATCAAGAATGTCAAGATCGGGACTGATGTTTATATCAAAGGGGTCAGCAAGCTGAAAAATGTAACCGTCAATTCCTCGCAGGAATCGTATACGCAGATCGGTGAAGGCTGTGAGCTTGTTAATGGAATTATTGGCTATGGCTGTCGTATATTTTATGGCGTTAAAGCCGTACGTTTTATCTTGGCTTCCTATTCGCAATTGAAATATGGTGCGCGCTTGATCAACTCTTATTTGGGTGACAACTCGACAATTTCCTGTTGTGAAGTATTAAATTCCCTGATTTTTCCAGCCCATGAACAGCACCATAACAACTCGTTTTTATGTGCGGCATTGGTGATGGGCCAAAGTAATATGGCTGCTGGAGCAACTGTAGGATCGAATCACAACTCCAGAGCTGCGGATGGTGAAATTATCGCGGGACGTGGTTTTTGGCCCGGACTCTGTGTCAGTCTAAAACACAACTCCAGATTTGCATCGTATTGCCTGATTGTAAAAGGGGATTTTCTGCATGAACTGGATATTAAGCTACCTTTCACCTTAGTAAGCAATGACGTACAACATGATCAACTGGTCCTGATTCCGGGGTATTGGTTTATGTACAATATGTACGCATTGGTACGGAATGCCAATAAGTATGCGGCGCGGGACAATCGACATTTCAAAAATCAATATTTTGAATACGATATGTTGGCACCGGATACGGTGAATGAAATGTTTGAAGGGATGGATATGCTGGCCTTGGCCGTTGCAGACAGCCTTCACACTGCAGCAGGGAAGGATGAGCGTGAACGTATTGTTGCCGGTCGGGCACTGCTTGCCAACAACATGGACCTAAAAGATCAGACCATCGTGTTGCAAGGGGCCGAAAATTCACGCAGACCGACTGTTATTCAGAAGGTTGGCGAGGCTTATCACTTATATCGTTCGTTTATTAAGTATTATGGTGTACTGCACCTGATGGATGCCCTCGAGGAAGGTATGTCACTGCAGGATATTATGGCCTCCTTAACGGGTCGATCGCGTACGAACTGGGAGAATATCGGTGGACAGCTGATCGAAAGCAACGCCCTGCACACTTTCTTAGATGATATCAAATCAAAAAAGATAGATTCGTGGGATGATATTCATGAATTCTATCATGATAAAAGTAAAGATTACCCCCTAGATAAACGTGAACATGCACTCTTGTCTTTAATCGAAGTCTTAAATTTGGAAGGTATGGTTTTATCAACAGATAAAATTGTATCTTTGTTGGATCAGGCGCTTGGGCACCGGATCTGGATTGGTGAACAGATTTATAAATCCCGGGCCAAAGACTACAAAAATCAGTTCAAAAACATGGTCTATGCCAATGATGAAGAACGTGATATTGTGGTCGGAAAACTGGAGGACAATTCTTTTATCAATCAACAACAAAAAGAATTAGAGATATTCAAGATAAGGGTTGCTAATTTGAAAGGGCAATTTTAAAAGAAAGGCTTCCGCTCGGAAGCCTTTTCTTTTTTGACCTGCTGTTCTTTTTGTTGACCAGTTGCTTTTTTGACCTGCTCTTCTTTGGGCAGCTGCTTCTTTTCTTTGATTTGTCACTTCTTCATTTGGCCTGCTGCTTCTTTTCTTTGACCAGTTGCTTCTGTTTTTTGTCTGTTTTCTAATCCTGGCGGCCGAGGCTGCTATGAAGCTTGCTTTTGTCGTTCCACGCCTTTACTCGTTGATTTTATCGAGCGGCTTACGTTTATTGTCTTTGATCTGTTTAAAGTGGCTTGGCGTCAATCCGGTTACTTTTTTGAATTGATTACTTAAATAGGCAACACTGGAGTAATTGAGTTTATAGGCAATCTCACTTAATGTCAGCTCATCGTAAACCAATAACTCTTTGACATATTCAATTTTCTGGCCGATGAAGTATTTTTCGATGGTGATCCCTTCAACATCCGAAAATAGATTGGAGATGTAGTTGTAATCATGGTGCACTTTCTTGCTGATGATTTCGGAAAGATTAAGGCTGGTGTCGTTATGTTGATTACGGATGAGATCCAACACCACATGTTTTACCTGTTCGATGATGACGGTTCTTTTATCGTCAATAAGTTCAAACCCAAGTTCCGAAAAATTTTCAGCAAGTTGCTTGCTCTCCGCTTTGGTCAGTTCTTCTTCAATTTCCACCTGGCCCAAAGAAATATGCTTAACATGGAGATTGAGCTTCGCCAGTTCATTTTCAACAACCATTATGCATCTATTGCATACCATATTCTTTATTGCAAGTTTCATAAGAATTATTTTAAATACAAGTTACTCATGTAAACTCAAAAATCGCTAATTTATTAGACATGGGGTTGTAATATTTAGGGTTTATCTTGTAGTATTTTGAAAATAGGCAGTGGGGAAAAATAGGACGGAAGGGTTAGATCGCCTACAGATGAGTGTAAAGGGACGGATGCTAAGCGTTTATTTCAGTCAAGGCTTTATTTCCGCTAGGGCTTTATTTCAATAGTTGTGCCTATTGGAACAGCGTCAAAAAGCTCGTCAATCTCCGAGTTTGTAAGTGCCATACAACCGAAAGTCCAGTCCATGTGGCGTTGCAATTTACCGATAAAGCCTAGTCCGTTTCGGAGTCCGTGGATCTTGATGTCGCCACCGGCATCTTTTCCTAAACTTTTGGCATGGGCGATATCTTGTTCATTCGGGTAGGAGACACCTAGGTTTTTGTGATAGTCGCTATATGGATTTTTATCGTTGATCGTATAAAGACCCTCGGGTGTTTTTAAATCACCTTCAAATTCTTTGTCGCCCACAGGTTGACCGCCTAGTGAAATACGATATGATTTTAGGAGCTTTCCCTTGCTATAGGCCAATAGTGTCCTTTTAGATTTATAGACAATCAGTTTGTCCACTTTCGCATGCCGATCCAACGTTGGTTCGGGATAAAGATTATAACCTATCAGGCCCAGGCAAAGTAAGACGAGGAGGCTGATGACTGTTTTTAAAACTATTCGACGTTTTCTAGGTCGTTTCATCTTGGCGATCGTTAGCTAATGGATAAAATGTTTAGACCGAGTGCATAACCTAGGGCTCGGCACTCGGTCTACTCATGTATTTTGATGTTACCGTCTAGAATTCGCGGTCAACATCTTTGTCGCCACGTCCCGAAAGGTTCACAATAGCGACTTGGTTTTTGTCTTTGAGCAATTTCACCGCAAGGGCAACAGCATGAGACGATTCAATGGCCGGAATAATACCTTCCAGTCGGGAAAGCAACTTGTAGGCATCAATCGCCTCGGTGTCAGTCACGGGATGATAGTTTGCACGATTGCTATCTTTTAGCTGGGCATGTTGCGGCGATATTCCTGGGTAATCAAGGCCTGCAGATACCGAGGTTGAGGGGATCGGATTACCTTCATCATCGACCAGACAGTATGAAAATGTCCCCTGGAATACAGTTGGTTTACCAAAAGAAAGTGTCGCTGCTGTTTTTGGATAAGTCCCGGTGCCACCACCTTCACCACCATGAATTTCGACGGCATGATCATCGAGAAAACCCGAAAATAAGCCAATCGCATTTGACCCGCCACCTACACAGGCAAAGATGCTGTCGGGAAGGCGCCCTTCCTGATCAAGAATCTGCTGGCGTGCTTCTTTACCGATAACGCTTTGAAAATAGCCGACCATTTTTGGATAGGGATGTGGGCCAACATGTGATCCCAATAGATAATAGGATGTGGGATTTTCGACGTAATACATCAAGGCCGCGTCTACTGCATCCTTTAACGTACGGCTACCCAAGTTGGTCGTTACAACTTCGGCGCCCAACAATTCCATGCGTTTGACGTTCAGGGCCTGCCGCGCAGCATCGATTTCGCCCATAAATACTTTGCAGGGGATGTTTAACAATGCTGCTGCTGTTGCTGTTGCAACGCCATGTTGACCGGCGCCAGTTTCGGCAATGATCTCTGTAGCTCCCATTTGTTTAGCCAAAAGAATTTGACCGATACAGTTGTTTATCTTGTGGGAACCTGTATGGTTTAAATCTTCCCGCTTCAAATAGATTTTGGAACCTACGTGTTCGCTTAAATTCTTCGCGTAATATAAAGGTGAGGGGCGACCGACATAGTGTTTTAAGATCGCAATAAACTCTTTCTGGAATTCTTCTTTTTGGACATGACTATCGAAAAAAGCAGCCAGTTTATTCAATTGCTCTTCCAATACCGGTGGGATGTAAGATCCGCCAAATTCTCCATATTGACCATTGTATTGTAGCATCTTCTCATTTGCTTCGACAGATGCAGCTTGTGTTAGACTCATTTTAGGCTTAAGTTTCTTGTTGTAAAAAGATATATTATTTATTGAAGCCTAATATAGTAATCTTTGCAGGTATAGAAAAAAAACAAGGCATCTTTTCTAGAAAAGATGCCTGTAAAATCTTGTATTTGCAAACAAGGATATATTGCGGCCTGTTTTAAGCTTTGGTTTTCCGGAAGATAAAGTAGAAGCCCACCAGAATAAAAGGTATACTCAGTAATTGGCCCATGTTTAAAGCCATACTTTGCTCGAAAGCTTCCTGGTCAATTTTAAAATGTTCCAAGACCATGCGTGCACCAAATAATAGGACCATGAATATACCAAATAATTGACCTTTTTGGCGATTGGGATTTGATTTGAATAGGGAACCAATGATAATAAAGATCAAAATATAGGCGATTGCTTCATAAAGCTGCCCAGGGTGGCGTGGTACATTGTCTACACGTTCGAACACGATAGCCCAGGGTAGATCTGTAGGTGTGCCAATAATTTCGGAATTGAAGAAATTTCCGATACGGATAAGTGCACCGGCAATAGGGACTACAACGACCAATCGGTCCGCTAACCACAAGAAGTCGGTTTTTGTTTTTCTGCAGAATAAATAGAGTGCGAGGATAATTCCGATGGCGCCGCCATGGGAAGCCAATCCTGCGAAGCCGGTAATATGAAATCCTGTTTTATCCCATTTGAATGGCAGGAAGATTTCAAGTATATGATCTTTGTAATAGTCAAAATCGTAAAATAGGCAGTGTCCTAATCGTGCTCCGATCAAAGTGCCCAGAAAAATATAAATTGAAAGCTGATCCAACTGTTCCTGTGTGCGGCCTTCCTTTTTGAATATACGCAACATGATCACGTATGAAACAAAAAATGCTAACAACCAGCATAAGGCATAATAGCGAAGGGCAAAAGCGCCAAAGTTGAACATTTCGGGGTCAATATTCCAATGTATTGCACTTAATATTGAATTCATAAATTTTATAGCTTTTTAAATTACTTTGAAGTAAAGATAAGCTTTAATCTCATTTTTTTATTCCTACAATTTGTTTTTAAGCAGAATATCATTGGGCTGCGGATCTAATTCATTCATCGTGAACAAAATATTGTCTTTTGCGGATCCTTTTTACTTAAAGAGGAGCGTATAACCTAAAATTAATTGCGCAAACAATATTTCAAAAAACATTTTTACTTTTGCATTTCATTGAAATTTTCATATTTTGACGAAAGTAAATAGAAAAGGAAAAGATGGCAGAAAAAAACAAGAAAAAAGAGCCGAAGCACGACGCGGTTGTGACGAAAGATTCGCTTTCATTTTTTGAGAAATATATCAATAATGCTTCTCCTACAGGATTTGAGTGGGAAGGACAGCGCCTGTGGTTGGATTATTTGAAGCCTTATGTTGATGATACATTCGTTGACAACTACGGTACAGCTGTAGGGGTAATCAATCCAAAAGCGGAGTATAAGGTCGTTATAGAGGCTCATGCGGATGAGATTTCTTGGTTTGTCAATTACATTACCAAAGACGGACTGATCTATGTAATACGTAACGGTGGTTCAGATCACCAGATTGCGCCGTCTAAGCGCGTGAATATTCATACGGAAAAGGGCATTGTCAAAGCTGTATTCGGCTGGCCTGCAATTCATACGCGTTCGGGAGAGAAAGAAGAAAATCCTTCGCTGAAAAATATCTTTTTGGACTGTGGCTGTAGTACCAAAGAAGAGGTTGAAGCCTTGGGAATACATGTCGGTTGTGTCATTACATACGAAGATACATTCTCTATCCTTAACGACCGTTATTATGTTGGGCGGGCTATGGACAATCGTGCTGGTGGTTTTATGATCGCTGAGGTTGCTCGTTTGCTAAAAGAGAATAAAAAGAAATTGCCATTTGGATTATATATCGTAAATTCGGTGCAAGAAGAGATTGGTTTACGCGGTGCCGAAATGATTGCAGATCGTATCAAACCGAATGTCGCCATCGTAACTGATGTGACACATGATACGCAAACTCCGATGATCAATAAGATCACACAGGGCGATCTATTTTCAGGTAAAGGTCCGGTATTGTCCTACGCTCCAGCGGTTCAGATTAATCTGAATAAACTGTTGGTTAAAGTTGCTGAGAAGAATAATATTCCTTTCCAGCGTCAGGCTTCTTCTCGTTTTACAGGAACTGATACGGACGCATTTGCCTATAGCAATGGTGGTGTACCGTCTGCATTGATTTCTTTACCACTCCGTTATATGCACACAACAGTGGAGATGGTGCACAAGGAAGATGTGGATAACGTGATCCGGTTGATCTACGAAACATTATTGAATATTGAGAACGGACAAGATTTTAGAACATTTACAAAGTAGAATTTAAGAATATATTAACTTATCATTAGAATTATTATGGAAAATAACCAAAATCAAAACGAATTGAGCATCGAGTTGACAGAAGAAGTAGCAGAAGGAACCTACTCAAATCTTGCGATTATCACTCACTCTAATACTGAATTTGTGGTTGACTTTATCCGTGTGATGCCAGGAGTGCCAAAAGCAAAAGTGAAATCAAGAATCGTTTTGACTCCAGAGCATGCAAAACGCTTGTTAGGTGCATTGGTTGATAACGTGAACCGTTTCGAAGCATTAAATGGCCCAATTAAAATGGACTTAGGTGTTGCTGAACAACCTCAACAAGGTGGTGATCCTACAGTTGCATTCCCTTTTGGAACGCCACAAGGTCAAGCATAGTTGATTGCAGCTATCATTGAGATATCAAAAGCGCCAATTGAACATTGGCGCTTTTTTTATGTCCTTGATTTCAGCAAAGTCTTTCCGATGCTCCAATTGGGTTCATGTACGAAAAAAACGATTGCCCTAACTACCTGTTAAGGGATAAGATCATCAAGATCTAATTAAAATTGAAACATCTGCATATCAGGTAGTGCCTATTAATATTTCTTAATCAATGTTTAGACAGTAATAAGTCAGTGCATATTCAGTCTACACTGAGCAAGCACTGAACGAGCACTGAACAATCACTGAGTAAGCACTGTCTAAAATATAAAGTTGGATGCCATCTGATATTCGCCTGTGGGCTATTGTTAGTTTTGGACTTGGCATTTACTTTTACTAAATTTAGATAACTAATTCAAAAAGGAGATTTATATGGATATTCAAGTGCGGAACTTGACAAAGAAGGATTATGTTGATTTGAAACGATCGATGGAACAGGCTTATGATGGTGCAGGTGAGACCTGGTCAAAGGAAAATATTCAGGATTTGATTGATATATTTCCCGAAGGGCAATTATGTGTGGAGATTGATGGACATGTCGTTGCCTGTGCCTTGTCCATTATCCTGAATTCAAAAAAGAATAATATTTACGATAGCTATTATGAGATTATCGATGACGGTAAGTTTACCAAGCATAGTGATGATGGAGACACCCTTTACGGGATAGAAGTGTTTGTTCATCCGGCACATCGGGCGTTACGTCTCGGCCGGCGTCTCTATGATGCGCGTAAGGAGCTGTGTGAACAGATGAACCTCAAATGTATTGTTGCCGGGGGCCGTATTCCCAATTACCATAACTATGCGGATAAAATGAGTCCGCGGGTTTACATCGAGAAAGTCAAACGCAAGGAGATCTATGATCCGACGCTGACCTTTCAGCTTTCAAATGATTTTCATGTCAAAAAAATACTCAAGCATTATCTGCCTGAAGATGCTGAATCGATGGAGTTTGCTACCCTGTTGGAATGGAATAATATTTATTATGAGTCAGAGACACGGTCCATTTCGACCACCAAGCAGACGATCCGTTTGGGGCTGGTGCAATGGCAGATGCGCTTGTTTGATAATCTGGAGGCATTTTATGATCAGATCGAGTTTTTTGTGGATACCGTGAGTGATTATGGAACAGATTTTATCATGTTTCCGGAATTTTTCAATACGCCGCTCATGAGCCCTTATAACGATCTTCCCGAGCGCCTGGCGATGGAAAGGCTTGCGCAGCATACCTCAGAGATTATCGATCGCATTCAACAGTTTGCTGTATCCTACAACGTTAATATCATTGCGGGTTCCATGCCATTGATGGAAAACAAAAAACTCTACAATGTTTCCTACCTCTGTCATCGCAACGGTAAGCTGGATGAGTTTAAAAAAATTCATATCACGCCAAACGAATTTAAATACTATGGTATGGTGGGTGGTAGTGAAGTGAAAGTATTTGACACCGATTGTGGTAAAGTAGGGCTGTTGATCTGTTACGATGTCGAGTTTCCTGAACTGAGCCGTATTTTGGCCGATCAGGGCATGCAGATTCTATTTGTGCCCTTTATGACGGATACCCAAAACGGGTACATCCGGGTGCGTACCTGCGCGCAGGCCAGGGCGATAGAAAATGAATGTTATGTGGCTATTGCTGGCTCTGTGGGTAATTTGCCGCGTGTGAATAATATGGATATACAATATTCGCAGTCCGCCGTTTTTACTCCTTCAGACTTTGCTTTTCCCAATAATGCCATCAAAGCCGAGGCGACACCGAATGCTGAAATGGTGCTTATTGCCGACGTTGACCTGTATGCGCTGCGCGACCTACATGAGTATGGTACTGTCAAAGTGAAGAAGGATAGGCGGAAGGATCTGTACGAAGTGAAACTTTTGAAGTAAAATTTAAATACGCTTTTAATCTCTTAAAATATGATACAAAAAGTCAAATGGGGGACGCTATCCATGTTCTTAATGATGATGTCATGTCAGTCAAATAAGAAAAGCGATACTGCTCAGGAGGTCCGCACAAATTTTTTTGATGTCTCAGGTATGGATACGACGGTGAATCCAGGAGATAATTTCTTTCAATATGCGAATGGAAGCTGGATGAAAAATACGCAGATCCCGGCATCGGAAACAGGATGGGGCTCTTTTTATGTGCTCGCCGACGAAAATCTGGCAAACCTGAAATCTATTTTGGAAGGGGCCGCAAAGTCCGACAACAAAAAAGGTTCAGATCAGCAAAAGGCCGGCGATTTCTATGCGAGTGGTATGGATACGGTGACGATTGATAAATTGGGTGCGAAACCGATCGAAGGGGCCATTCAAAAAATCAATGGGTTGAAAAGTATTGATGAATTGATTGCGTATGCTGCAGATGGATTTAAGGAGGGCGATGGTGATCTTTTTACCTTTTATGTCGCCGCGGATGACCGGATCAGCACTAAGAATGCATTGCAATTTTTTCAGGGGGGACTCAACCTGCCTGAAGCAAGTTATTATTTAGATCAGGATGAGAAAGCGAAGAAGATCCGGGAGGCCTATGTCGCGTATCTGGTCAAGTTATTCGGACTGATCGGTGAAGGGGCAAATGCCCAAAAGTCGGCTGAGGAAGTGCTACGCCTGGAAACAGAAATTGCCAAATCGCATGCCACACCTGTAGAATTGCGGGATCCCATTAAAAACTACCACAAATTTGCGGTACAGGAATTTCAGAAGCAAACGCCAAACCTCAACTGGAAAGATATTCTGCAACGCTTGGATGTGAAGACCGACACGATTTTGGTACAGCAGCCAAAATTTTACCTTGCTTTAAATAATTTGTTGAAGTCGCAGTCCTTAGATAGCTGGAAGACAAAACTAAAAGCAGATTTAGCGAATGCTTCTGCGACGGCACTGAGCAAAGGTTTCCGGGAGGCCAAGTTTGAATTATTCGGGAAAACCCTGAATGGTCAGAAGCAGGAGAAAGAGCGGTGGAAGCTGATGGTGAGTTCGGCGGACGAGAATCTTGGCGAGATTGTGGGCAAGTTGTATGTGGATGAATACTTCAAGCCCGAAGCAAAAAAGCGAATGCTCGAATTGGTCGACAATTTGCAGAAAGTCTACAAGAACCGCATTGAGAAATTGGACTGGATGACGCCTGAAACCAAAAAGAAAGCGATTGAAAAATTGGAAGCCTTCACCAAAAAAATCGGCTACCCGGAGAAATGGAAAGATTATAGTGACGTGGAGGTAGCCAAAGATACCTACTATGCCAACTTGCAGTCTGCTGCAAAGCATGCTTATAAAGAAATGGTGGGTAAAATCGGTAAACCGGTTGACAAGGCAGAATGGCTGATGACAACACCTACGGTGAATGCCTATTACAATCCACCGTATAATGAGATTGTATTTCCGGCCGGCATCTTGCAGTTCCCCTTCTTTGATGCCAACGCGGACGATGCAATCAATTATGGCGCTATCGGTGCCGTTATCGGACACGAGATGACTCATGGTTTTGATGATCAGGGGCGCCAATATGATAAAGACGGCAACTTGAATGACTGGTGGACTGCAGTGGACGCGAAACAGTTTACGGAACGCGCTAATCAGGTAGCGAAGTTATATGGTGGTTTTACGCTGTTGGACAATCAACATGTAAACGGTGAGCTTACTTTAGGTGAAAACCTGGCGGATATCGGCGGTTTAAATATTGCCTATGATGCCTTTAAATTAACCAAACAAGGGCAGGGGCAGGACAAGATTGATGGCTTTACTCCAGATCAACGTTTCTTCCTGAGTTTTGCGCAAGTGTGGCGCGTAAAGAGCAGCGATGAGCGCATGCGGCTACGTTTAAAAGTTGATCCACATAGCCCCGAACAATTTCGGGTAAATGGTCCCGTATACAATATGGAGGCTTTCTATAAAGCATTTAATGTACAGCCTACAGCAAAAATGTATGTGGCACCGGAGAAAAGAATTTTGGTTTGGTAAGCGGAAACAGGCGTGAACAGCGTTGTCCTAATACGGATTAAGGTCATGCTGTTCAACTGATAACGTTTAAATGGAAATGAAAAAGTAAATTTGTCTTTGAATTATGATAAAAACTGATTACTTTTGCCCTTCATTTAATAACACATTTAATTAATTAACAATGTACGCAATAGTAAATATAGCAGGACAGCAATTTAAGGTTGCAAAAGACCAGTTCCTTTTTGTACACCGTTTACAAGGAGATGAAGGCGCTAGTATTGAATTTGACAATGTATTGTTAGCAGAAGACGGTGGTAAATTTACCATTGGTACACCTAGCGTTGCTGGTGCAAAAGTTTCGGCTAAAATTTTGTCTCATTTAAAAGGCGATAAAGTTATCGTTTTCAAGAAAAAACGTCGTAAAGGCTACAAAAAGAAAAACGGTCACCGTCAACAATTTTCTAAAATCCAGATCACTGGTATTACGTTATAATTGAATTTTTAATCAGACAAATAGTCTTAAATTAAGATAAAGAAATGGCACACAAAAAAGGTGCGGGTAGTTCTAAGAACGGCCGTGAGTCACATAGCAAGCGTTTAGGTATCAAAATCTTCGGTGGTCAACAAGCAATCGCTGGTAACATCATCGTACGCCAACGCGGTACACAACACAATCCTGACACAAACGTTGGTATTGGTAAAGACCACACATTGTTCGCTTTAGTAGACGGTAAAGTAGTTTTCCGTAAAAAAGCTAACAATAAATCTTATGTATCTGTAGTTCCTACAGAACAAGCGTAAGGTTTTGCAACAATATTGGAAAGGCATCAAGAAATTGATGCCTTTTTTTGTTTGTCTGTTCTCCCGTGGATCTACCCTTGGGCAATATGAACGAAATCGGATGCTACTTGCTGCACTTTCGTTGCACAGAGCCACTGTTGGCAATATCGTTGGCCCGCAGCGCTGCTGCCCCGCCAATTTATCGGAGTTGGTAATGAGTGCGTTAAGGTTTTGGTTTTATTTAAATTGTTATTTTCTGTTAAATGTAAAGCTTTGGTACAATTTTTATAAAGGATAGGTGTTTTTAAGACAATAGGCGAAACATTCCGGAATACCATTGGATGCAAGCACGATTGAATAAATACTTACATATGAAATACAACAAGTTTGGATATGGTTTGTGTGCGGGGTTATTTGCCTGTTCATTTTATTCCTGTAGTTCGATTTACATGCCTAATGTGCCTTCAGCGCCGATGTTTACAGAAGCTGGGGAGGTATATGTTTCCGGTAATATCAATACAAAGGCTAATGTATCGGCCAACCTGGGGGTAGCCGTAACCGATCATGTAGCTGTCATCGCCAATGGTTCCTATGTGGATAATAAATCCAATATCAAAGACTATGCGCAAAAGATGGGCGAAGCGGGGATTGGCTATTATACACGCTTCGGTCGGAAAAATAATCGTGTATTTGAGGTTTACGGGGGGTATGGGCTAGGCAATACCAGTGTGGTTGATAAGCGTTCGTCGACGATGGGACAAGCTATTGTGGAAACGAAGGATATGGATTTTGAAAAGGTGTTTGTGCAGGTAAACTTTTCATCGGAGAAAAAGGATGCCCTAAAGTTGTTTGGCAACCGGCACGATATCGATTACGGTACCATCATTCGGTTGAGCAATATGCGGATGAAGAATTTCGCTATTGATGGTCTTCCGGCAGAGAAAGAAGACAATATGCTTATTGAACCTGTATTTTATACAAGGATGGGCTTAGGGAAAGGATGGAAGCTGCAATATACGAACGGTATGGTATTTGGTTTTAAAAGTAATACCTATTTAAAAGCAGGGTACCCATTGTTTACACTGGGAGTTTTATATAAATTTGGAGGAAAATAGGGATTATGAGCAAGAAAATTTTATTTGGATGTTTGGTTCTGCTGGGTTTGTTTATCTCCGGCTGCGGCCTGAATCGACAAAAGGCACAGATCGAGAATTTGGCGAAATGTAAGTTCGATGTGGAATCGGTAGATAGTATTCGGTTGGCCGGAACATCATTGCAACGACTGATCAAGAATAATCAAATCGACCTGGGAGCAGCACCGAGCCTGGCGTTGGCCTATTTGCGGAAAGATATTCCATTGAATGCAGTTATCCGGCTTAAAATAGACAACCCGACGCTCAAAAAGGCATCAATTAATAAGTTTCAGTATATCATTCTTTACGGTGGACAGCAGCTTGTGGAAGGGATTGTCAATCAATCATTACAAATAGAGCCCGGAGAATCTACTGTGGCCAATGTGCGTATAGCGACCAATATCTATGATTTGTTGAAGAATTCGGACCTGCAGGATTTTTTAATGTCAAGCGATGAGAATAAAAAGGGAATATTTACGTTAAAAGTGAAACCTTCTATCAATATCGCAGGGCAGTCGGTATTCTACCCGGGTTATATTACCATCGATAAAGCGGTAAGTCGTAAGATTCTGCTTTAGACAGGGGCATACTGTGATAAGATATTAAGGTTTTCCATGAGAATGGAAAACCTTTTTTATTGATCTTGATTTTCAGGCTAGTTAAGTTACCCTGGATACTTGCCAGCATCTGGCTAAATCGATATTACGAATGGACTATTATGTTAAGAATTAAACTGTAATAAAAAAGTTATAGTGTCAAAGTGTAAAGTATACACCTTATTTTATATTTTAGTCTTTAATTACAAACCTAAATATGTTAAAAAGAATCTTTATTCCTGTTTTGTTATTTGCCGGCGTGCACGCTACGGCTCAGAAAGCTTTCGAACCTTATGAACAACCTATTGAAGGGACTAATCTGACGTTCAAAATGCTGGCAATCCCTGGCGGTAGTTTTAAAATGGGAACTACAAGTGGTGGGAAAGAGGATGAAAAACCTGCACACGAGGTGAAGTTGGATCCATTTTGGATGGGCCAGTATGAAGTAACCTGGGATCTGTTTGAGCCATTTCTGTATAAAGATTATGAGATCGCAAAGAGTAAGGACGGTAAAGTATCGAAAGAGATTGATGCCGTTACGCGACCGACCAAACCTTATTTGGATATGACTTTTGGTTTTGGAAAGGAAGGGCACCCGGCCCTAGCGATGACCCATTACAATGCTATTCAATTCTGTAAGTGGCTGTATGTCCGTACCGGTGTATTTTACCGTTTACCAACAGAGGCCGAGTGGGAATATGCAGCTCGAGCAGGTTCAAAGACGACTTATTTTTTCGGTGATCAAGCAACGCCATTAGCAGATTATGCCTGGTTTAAAGATAATGCTGAACAGAAAACACATATTGTAGGACAGAAGAAACCGAATCCTTGGGGCCTTTATGATATTTATGGCAATGTTGCCGAATGGACTTATGATCAATATAAGGCCGATAGTTACAATGAAGGTAAAGGCAAGGTATTGACTAATCCTGTAGTCGTTCCGACAACCCTGTATCCACATGTTGTACGTGGCGGTGCTTTTGACAGTGGTGCCGAGGACATGCGCTCTGCAGCGCGTGGTGCCTCAGATCCCGTATGGAAACAGTTGGATCCACAAATTCCAAAAAGTAACTGGTGGTTTCCAGAAGCCCCATTCGTGGGTATGAGACTAGTCAGACCCCTCAACCCACCTAGTCACGAAGAGATTATGGCTTATTACGATAAACAGCCAATCAAAGACTTTTAATATAAAATAATCAATATAAAACTGTTATGGAAAATCTAGAAAGAAGAGATTTTATTAAAACTTCTGCTGTAGTTGCTGGGGGCGCTGTGTTGAGCTCAATGCCTTTATCAGGTGCATATGCCGCTGGTTCGGATGTTATCAAAGTTGCCTTAGTGGGCTGTGGGGGCCGCGGAACTGGAGCTACATTTGATGCGCTAAGTTCGGGCATGAACATTAAAGTGGTGGCTCTTGCAGATGCTTTTAAAGATAATTTAGAGAGTACTTATAAAACGCTGAAGGAAAAATGGCAAGATAAGATCGATGTAAGTGACAATCACAAATTTGTGGGGTTCGGTGCATATAAAGATGCAATTCAATTGGCCGATGTTGTTATTTTAGCAACTCCTCCAGGATTTAGACCAATGCATTTTGAGGAAGCGATCCGTCAAGGTAAACATGTTTTCATGGAGAAACCGGTCGCTGTTGATATCCCTGGTGTACAGCAGGTCTTACGTGTGGCTGCAGAAGCTAAACGTAAAAAATTGAATGTTGTAGTCGGGTTACAACGCCGTTATCAAACGAATTACCGTGAGGCGATCAAACGTATCCACGAGGGTGCAATCGGTGATGTTACTTCGGGACAAGTTTATTGGAACTCAGGTGGCGTATGGGTGCGTCCGCGTAAGCCAGAGCAAACTGAAATGGAGTACCAAATGCGTAACTGGTATTATTTCAACTGGTTATGTGGCGATCATATCGTAGAGCAGCACGTACATAATATTGATATCGCCAATTGGGTGAAAGGTGCTTACCCGGTATCGATCCAAGGTACAGGTAGCAGGGCACACCGCACCGGCAAAGAGTATGGTGAAATCTATGATAATTTTGCATTAGAATTGACCTATGCCGACAACAGCGTTGTTTATAGTCAATGTAGACACTTCGAAGGTATACATAACCGTGTAGACGAGCAATTCCAGGCAACAAAAGGACGTGCTTATCTTTCTGCAGGTGGACAGGCTGTATTGTACGACTGGAAGGGAAAGGAAATCTATCGCCATGACGCGAAGGGTAATCCAAACCCGTATCAGCAAGAACATAAAGAACTTTTTACGGCAATTTCGAAAGGCGAATATAAATTTGATAATGCAGAATATGGTGCTTACAGTACGTTGACAGGTATTATCGGACGTATCGCTTGTTATACCGGTAAGGTAATCAAGTGGGATGAAGCCTTGAAATCGACCATCAAATTGGGACCAGATGTACTTGCTTGGGATGCTAAACCAAAATTACTTCCGGATGCAGAAGGTTTTTACCCAGTAGCGATGCCTGGTCAAAACACCAACTTATATATTTAAGCAATTGGACCAATGGGATTAAAGTGGAATTTGTGCCTTCTATTTTTTGCTACGATTTGTTGCATTGATGCACAGGCGCAGATACCGGCAACGAAACCCCATAAAATTCGGCTGGAGGGACCCGCGCAGGGTACCCAATTCCATATCACTTACTTCGCTTCCGACAGTCTTGTTAGGCGGTCGGAAGTTGACAGTATCTTAACGGCAATCGATTTGTCGATGTCAATTTACCGCAAAGACTCGAGGATATCCAAGTTCAATACAGATACGGTAATGTCTGTTGTGATGGATAGCCACATGGCTAAGGTGATAAATGCTTCCTTTAAATACCACAAATTATCGAAAGGTCAATTCGATATCACTATTGCCCCGCTGGTCAACCTATGGGGCTTTGGTGCTAATAAGAGCCCGGTGGCCCCGGATTCGGCGACGGTACGAAAAGCGAAGGAACTGGTGGGAATGCACTACCTGAAGGTCAGCGGCAACCGGCTGATTAAAAAGAAACAGGGGATTAAAATCGATGTTAATGGTATTGCACAGGGGTATACGGTAGACGTCTTGGCCGACTATCTCGAACGTAAGGGAATTGCCAATTATATGGTCGAGGTAGGTGGTGAAATCAGGGCTTTGGGAACTCCGCCAGGTGGGCATGGCTTTTCCATTGGTATTGTTCAGCCCGATGGTGAAAGTGGGGAGGAATTGATGACTGCTGTTGCGCAGCTCAATGAAGGGGCGCTGACAACAGCCGGCAGTTTCGAAAAGTTTATTCAATACAAAGGGAAAAAATTGGGTCATCATATTGACCCTGTTTCGGGTTTCCCATACATGACCGATATATTGAGTGTCAGCGTCTATGCGAAGACTGCTATGGAAGCGGATGCACTGGATAATTATTTTATGGGCATGGAACCCGAACAAGTTAAGACAAAGGCCAAAAAATTGAAAGGTGTGGCGGTTTTTGTCATTTTTAAAAATAAAAATCAGTCCATAGAAACGATTTATTCGGATGGATTTGGTAAATTATTTAAAAATTAATCAATTATAAATAAAATGAAGAGATCGGATTTTATTAAAGGTAGTCTTTTGGCCGCGGGGGCAGGACTAGCTGGACAGACTTTTGCGTCTACAACTCAAAATACAGCAAATACGATGGATAAAGGAAAGACATTCAATTTAAATTATGCTCCCCATCAGGGAATGTTCAAAAATCATGCAGGTGATAATTTCCTGGATGAAATTCGGTATATGTATGATTTGGGATTCCGTGGAATAGAAGATAATGGCTATTTGGGTAGAACATTGGACGAGCAGCAGAAGATCGGTGATTTATTAGCGAAGTTAGGCATGACCATGGGTGTATTTGTTGTGGATGGCGGACAAAACTGGATGCCTTCTTTAGCGACGGGTAAACAGGAGTATTTGGACAAGTTTGTCGAAACATGCAAGAAGTCTGTCGAAGCTGCCAAGCGTTGTAACGCAAAATGGCTGACTGTGGTACCGGGCTTTTATGAAAGAAAACTGCCTTGGGGTAATCAGTTCAGCAATATCCTTACTGCGATGCGTAAAGGTGCGGAGATCTTTGAACCACATGGTTTGGTGATGGTGTTGGAAACCTTAAGTGATACACCAGATTTGTTTTTGCAGCAAACGCATGAGACCTATGCTTTATGTAAGGCCGTGAATAGTCCATCCTGTAAAATTTTGTATGATATTTATCATATGCAGCGTACCGAAGGGGATTTAATTGCAAATATGAATCGTTGTTGGGATGAAATTGCGTATATTCAAATCGGCGATAATCCAGGTCGTAAAGAACCGACTACGGGCGAGATCAATTATAAAAACGTATTCAAACACATTCATAGTAAAGGATATAAGGGTATCATGGGGATGGAGCATGGTATTTCCAAGCCTGGTAAAGAGGGTGAGGATCGCTTGGTGGCGGCATATCGCGAGGTCGATAGCTTTTTGTAATATTTTAATAGTGTACTATTGACAATTAGATTTAATTTCTTAAATTGAGCAGGTAAAACCAATTAGTAGTATTGTAAAACACCATTTTTTTTATGATTTCATCAACAATAAAATTTAAACTATCCTTTATGATGTTCCTCGAATTTTTTATTTGGGGGGGATGGTTTGTCACATTAGGTACTTTCTTGAGCAAGAATTTGAATGCAACAGAATTTGAAAAGGCCAATGTATTTTCAACACAATCATTGGGAGCGATTATCGCGCCTTTTATTGTCGGAATGATTGCAGACCGTTATTTTAATGCGGAGCGTATTTTGGGTGTTTTACACTTGGTCGGTGCAGTATTAATGTATCAGATGTATAGCGCAACAGACATGTCGACATTTTATCCGTATGTTTTGGCTTATATGATACTTTACATGCCAACATTGGCTTTGACTAGTTCAGTTTCTTTTCGGCAATTGACCAATCCGGAAAAACAATTTTCAGGAATACGTATCTGGGGGACAATTGGTTGGATTGTTGCTGGTTTAGTTATTAGCTATTTTTGGGATGCAAAAGCATCTGAAGGAGCATTAAAAAATACCTTCCTATTATCGGGTGTTGCTTCTTTAGTATTGGGTATATTTTCTTTTGCATTACCTAAAACTCCACCGGTTAAACTGGACGAAAACGAAAAACCGTCCTTTGCATCAATCATTGGTCTGGATGCGATCAAATTGTTGAAAGACAAAAACTTCTTGATCTTTTTCATTTCTTCGGTATTGATCTGTATTCCATTGGCATTTTATTATTCAAATGCAAACCCTTTTCTTTCTGAGATAGGGCTGGAAAATGCTACTGGTAAAATGACAATTGGTCAGGGATCTGAGGTATTGTTCTTGTTGGCACTCCCAATTTTCTTTACAAGATTTGGCTTTAAGAAAACAATTTTGGTCGGTATGTTGGCTTGGGTAATCCGTTACCTGTTATTTGCTTATGGCAATGCAGGTGAATTGTCGTTCATGTTGTTGATCGGTATTGCATTGCACGGTATCTGTTATGACTTTTTCTTTGTTTCGGGACAAATTTATACGGACAGCAAAGCAGGTGTTAAATACAAATCTGCAGCACAGGGCTTGATCACGCTGGCAACATATGGTGTTGGACAGTTGATCGGTTTCTGGGTAGCGGGTTACGTCGGAGACAAATACAAAGCAATGAAAGCAACAGACCTAGCAGGATTCTGGAATCATACCTGGGTTGTACCTGCAATTATCGCAGCTGTTGTATTTTTTATCTTTTTAGCTTTATTTAAGGACGAAAAGATCGACAGTACAAATGCTGCACACTAAACAGAAAAAATAACTATTTAAAAACAAATAATTAGAAGAGAGATGGCAACAAATACTTATGACGCAATTGTAATCGGTTCGGGGATAAGTGGTGGATGGGCTGCGAAAGAATTGACAGAGAAAGGGCTGAAAACAATTATGCTGGAGCGTGGTCGTAACATTGAACACATTAAGGATTACACTGCGCCAAATAAAAATCCATGGGAATGGCCTCATGCTGGCGGTCGTACACAGAAAATGATCGAAGAATATCCGGTTTTGCGTAGAGATTATCCGTTGAATGAGAAGAACCTGGATTTTTGGGTAAATGAAAAGGAGAGTCCATATACAGAGGTAAAACGTTTTGACTGGTACCGTGGGTATCATGTTGGTGGACGTTCTTTAATGTGGGGGAGACAATCTTATCGTTTGGGCGATTTGGATTTTGAAGCTAACTTAAAAGATGGCCACGGTGTGGATTGGCCGATTCGTTATAAGGATATTGCCCCTTGGTATAGTTATGCTGAAAAATTTGCGGGTATCTCCGGAAATAGAGATGGTGTACCATCTTTGCCAGATGGAGATTACATGCCAGCAATGGCGATGAACATTGTTGAAAAAGACCTCGCTGAGCGTTTGAAAAAGCAATATGGTGGTCAACGTCATTTCATCATGGGTAGAACAGCCAACATTACTGTTCCGCATCATGATCGTGTAAATTGTCAATATCAAAATCAATGTTGGTTGGGTTGTAATTTTGGTGCTTATTTCAGTACGCAATCGGCAACTCTTCCTGCAGCACGTAAAACAAACAATCTAACTTTACGTCCTTTTTCTATCGTAACAAAGATTATCTACGATAAAAACACGAAAAAGGCAAAAGGTGTTGAAATTGTTGATGCTGAAACAAACCAAACGTATGAGTTTTTCGCTAAAGTAATTTTTGTTTGTGCATCTGCATTGAACTCGACTTGGGTGTTAATGAACTCAGCTACAGATGTTTGGGAAGGCGGTCTGGGTAGCAGTAGCGGTGAATTGGGCCACAATTTGATGGATCACCATTTCCGTTGTGGTGCCGGAGGTAAAATAGATGGATATTTGGATAGCTATGTATATGGTCGTAGACCAACAGGCTTGTATGTGCCACGTTTTGTAAATGTAGAAGGTGATACCAAAAAACGTGACTATGTACGTGGATTTGGTTACCAGGGTGCTGCAGGTCGTGGACGTTGGTCTGGTGCTGTTGCCGAGATGGAAGTTGGTGGTGCATGGAAAGATGCGATCTGTGAGCCAGGTGACTGGACTGTTGGTTTTACTGCTTTCGGAGAAACCTTGCCATATCACGAAAATAAAATTACACTTGACAAGAGCAAAAAAGATAAATGGGGCTTACCTGTATTATCATTTGACGCTGAGATCAAGGATAATGAATTGAAGATGCGTGGCGACATGCAAAATGAAATGAAGGAAATGTTGGAAAGCATTGGCGTAAAAGATACCTATACGTACGATAACGTATATGGTTTGGGCCAAGGTATCCACGAAATGGGAACTGCCCGCATGGGACGTGATCCAAAAACTTCGGTATTAAATGGTAACAACCAAGTTTGGGATGCATTGAATGTTTTCGTAACGGACGGTGCTTGTATGACTTCTGCAGGTTGTGTCAACCCTTCATTGACGTATATGGCACTTACTGCTCGTGCGGTTGATTTCGCAGTAAGCGAATTGAAAAAAGGTAACATCTAATAGCTAAAGATTGATAACAATGGAAAATAACTCAAATAAGACGAGTAGAAGAGGTTTTATAAAGAGCGCGGCAACAGCTGCTGCGGCTTTTATGATCGTCCCTCGCCATGTATTGGGCGGAAATGGCTTTACAGCTCCAAGTGACAAATTACAAGTAGCAGGTATTGGTGTAGGGGGTAAAGGTTTTAGTGACATCAATGCATTCCATGATTCAGGAAAAGCAGATCTTGCTTTCTTGTGTGATGTGGACGACCGTCGTGCAGCTGGTGCATTGAAACGTTACCCGAAAGCAAAGTATTACAAAGACTACCGTGAGATGTTGGATAAGGAGCACAAACGTATAGAAGCCGTTTCTGTATCAACTCCAGATCATCAACATGCGATTCAGGCACTTGCAGCTATGCAATTGGGTAAACACGTGTACGTTCAAAAACCGTTGACTCACGATGTATGGGAAGCGAGAGCATTGACGCATGCAGCTAAAAAATATAAAGTGGTTACCCAGATGGGAAATCAAGGTGCATCGAATGATGGACCACGTTTTGTACGTGAATGGTACGAAGCAGGTCTGATCGGTGATGTACATACGGTATATTGTTGGACAGATCGTCCGGTATGGCCTTCAGGTATTGCATGGCCAACAGGCAAGGCCGAAGTTCCAAAAGAATTGGATTGGGACCTTTGGTTAGGTACAGCGCCTTATAAAGAGTATGTGGATAAATTGGTGCCTTTCAACTGGCGCGGCTGGTGGGATTATGGTACTGGCGCATTGGGCGATATGGGCTGTCACTTGTTGGAAGTTCCTTTCAGTACCTTGGGATTGACTTATGTACAGGATGTACAGGCAACTGTAGGATCGGTGTATGTGGATGAATTCAAACGTGGATATTTCCCTGAAAGCTGTCCTCCATCGAGCCATGCGACATTAACATTCCCTAAAACACCACGTACCAATGGTCCGGTGACTTTACATTGGATGGATGGTGGTATTCAGCCTGCTCGCCCGGATGAATTAGGTCCAAACGAAATTTTTGGTGATGGTGGTAACGGTATCTTACTTGTAGGTACAAAAGGTAAAATCCTTGCGGATACCTACGGCCAGAATGCACGCTTGTTGCCGACTTCAAGAAAAGAGCAGGTGGCACAGAAATATGCCCGTGTACCAGGACAAGAAGGTGGACACTACGCACAATGGGTTGAAGCTTGTCAGGCTGGATACGGCAAGAAAGAAGTAAGTTCACCTTTTGAAATAGCAGGTCCGTTGACAGAAGCTTTATTGATGGCTAACCTGGCAATCAGAGGTGCTGATTTACGTATTGATGGTAAATACCCTGGACGTAACCTGAAATTGTTGTGGGATAACGATAACATGCGTGTCACCAACTTTGACAACGTCAATCAATATGTAAAACGTAATTACAGACAAGGTTGGGAAATGAAATATAATTTCTAAAATTAAGATATTTAGTAGTATGAATAGAAGAGAAGCATTACAACGAGTTGCCTTAATTTTAGGAGGTACCGTTATCGGCGCTAATTTATTTTTGGAAGGTTGTACACGCTCAGCAACCAAAGATGTGCAAGCATTATTTGAAGCGAAGACAACTGATTTATTAGGTGACTTGGCTGAAGCAATCTTACCAGCTACCGCAACTCCGGGTGCGAAAGAAGCAGGGGTAGGAAGTTTTATCCCAGTCATGGTTCGCGATTGTTATACGGAGAAGCAACAAAAGGCATTTTTAACTGGTTTTGCGAGCTTAGATGATAAGGCAAAAGAGGTGAAAGGAAAACCATTCCTGGAGCTTTCTGCGGAAGACAGAACGGCTGTTGCAGCTGCTTTGGATAAAGAAGCAAACGAGTTTAATAAAAAGCAAGCTGAAGATCAAAAGGATATTCTGGAGAAGAATAAAGAAAAACAAAATCAATTGTATAATTATGTTGAGAACGATCCACCACATTGGTTTACGATGTTCAAACAATTGACATTGACCGGTTTCTTTAACTCGGAGCTGGGTTGTACAAAAGCATTGCGTTTTGTGAAGATACCGGGAAAATTTGATGGTAACCTTCCTTACAAAAAAGGCGATAAAGCATTTGCATAAACGATGCGCTATGTAAGATAAAAAGGGAGGCCCGTAGCCTCCCTTTTTTTATTGTTTCGCGTTCTTATCTTGTTTTCCCTTTTTATTTTGTTTCTATGGCCAGCGCAAAATGAATGCGCTGCTGTTTGGTCACTGTCATAAAGTAACCCTGATCTGTCGCATCACCATTAATCTCTACAGTATCATTATAGCGTAATTCGCGCAGGTAATTCATCTCTAATGATTTGATTTGATTGGTCAATACAAGCTCAATGGGCAACCTGTCCATACACCAGTCCAGGTATTTTACATTGTTGGCGTGATTGACAATATCCAGATCCGAGAGCTTAACACAATATTCATCAAGATTTTTGACTGTCTGGGAAATATCCAATTTTGAAAATGGCCGTTGTGTTGCGGGACGATCCGGATAGGTGGTAAAATTTTCGGTGGAAATCGCGAGTGTTTCAGAGCTCCGCTTCACGGTATTGATGACAGCCCAATAACTGGTTGCCGTAACATAGATCTGTCCATTGACGGTAATTTCGAAATTCCGTGTTGAGCGTGCGCCCTCTAATTCCTGTATCCAAGTTTTAACCTTGACGATGTCCATCCATTTGGGCAATCGTGCAATCTCTATACGTATGCGGCTAAGTACCCAAGTTTGGTTATGTTTGGCCATTTCTTTAAAACCGAATCCCACAGCATTGGCGTGTTCTCCCGCGGTAAGCTGCAGAATATTGGATAAATCGGAGAAACGAATACGGCCATTAGAATAGCATTGCGTGAAATAAATTTCCCACTCTTTTTCAAAAACAGATTTTTCCATTTACATATTTTTTTGATCAAAAATAGGTAATATGAACGATTTGGGCTATAAATTCAAAATGAAATGACACTATATTTAGATATCTCGTTATAAATGCCTGTTGGGCCTGCCGGTGACCCTCAAAGGGGAGTAGTGTGTCCAAAGTACAATCGTTTTTTTATTGTAAAATAAATGATAGTTTTCAAGGATTTAATTGATTTTTATCATGGGAATCGGTAGATTTAAATAAGCCAATGGCAGAAAGAGATAAAATAAGATTGGCTTTAAAGCGTTATAAGAGTAGCATAACGCAAAACAATAATTTACACATTAAATGCTAGTATTATGGTTGGAGAACTAATAGCTAAAGAGGAAATTCCTCAATTTAAATTTATCCCGGCGAGTGAAGATAAGACAGCGACTTTTATGGATAAATTGAAAGGGGCACTTCGGTTGGGAAATGAGTTTAAATCCAAAACTGAAATCGCCTTTGAGACTGATTCCGGACCAAAGCGTATCGAGACCACCGTATGGTCGTTAACCGATAGATATATTCAGATAAAAAGTGGCGTGTTAATACCACTGAAATCTATTATAGCAATAGACTATTAAATAGACAAACGAAAGGCTCCTCATTTAGTTAAGGAGCCTTTCGCTTTTTAAAAATAGATGCTGATGAAAAGCGCTTCAAAATCCTGTTCCTTCATGAAGAGGACCTCATGCTGAAAGAAATTTCTAGTATGCTTCGCCTGTTAATTCTTTTAGGCGTATTTCGGATACCTTTGCATCATATTGTGCAGTATAGCTCCGAGTCATTACATTGATGTAGTTTAACTGCGCCGTTCTTACTTCCAAAGTTGTGATGGTACCGATACGGAATTTATCCATGGTGATGTTTAGATTTTCTTTTGCCAGCTCCTCATTTTTCCGTTCTACATGAGCCAGTTCCATATTGGTGATGTAGGTTTGGAACAGCGTTCTGACCTGTGCCTGAATATCTTGTTTTTGTTGTTGTATCTGCAGCTCAGAACCTTTAATCTGAAATTTAGCAATCCGTTCGTTTCTATTTTGAAGAAATCCATTGAAAATATTAAGGGAAGCCGATATACCGTAGGTAAGACCTCTATTTTTGTTTTCTGTCGAGAAACCGAGGGAGGAGTGGGATTCGTTCCAGTTGTAACCACTGTTTAATCCAATTTTGGGATAACGTTCGGCCTTAACTGCTTTTAAGTTGAGTTCGGCCACCCGATTGTTGATGATGGCGAGCTGGATTTGTGGATTTTGGCGATCGGCAATTTCGATCAGATTACCAAGTTTAAGATCCGTATCAAGTTTCATTTCATCTTCAACCTGAAAATCCAGGCTCAAGTCGCGTGTCATCAGCTGATTGAGGTAAGTCTTGGTATTTTTGAAGCTTTCCTGCTGTCTGAGTAAGTTTGTCTGATCGGTATTTAAATCGACTTTTGCATTCAGGAGATCCAGCTTGGAGCCTTTTCCGATCTCCAGGCGATTTTCTGCCAGCGTGACGCGGTATCTCGATAAGGTAATGGTGGTATCCAGTGCATTTATCAGGCGCTTTTGCTGCACCAGATTGTAATAGGTTGCCATGACTTCGCTGAGTTGGGTGATCACTTGATATTTGATCTCCGCTTCCCCTTGGCGTTGTATTTCTTTGAAGCGATCGCGACGGGCAAACATACCCAATCCATCGAATATCGTCCAGTTTAGGTTAACTCCATAAGACATGTTGTCGTTTTTTGCATTGGAGATCTGCTGTATTTGACCATCTGCTCTGACCTGTCTGGAGTTCTGGATGGAGTTGCTTCTGTTAAACGTTCCAGTTACTGCCGGAAGCATACCGGCGCTTCCTAAACTGGTATTCTCCATATCAATGTTATTGTCATTTTTAGCTAGGAGAATGTTGAAGTTATTGCTCAGTGTAGTTTTCAGTGCATCTTCCAAAGTCAGTACTTCTTGCGCCCGAGCTTGAAACATGATGGAGTAAAGTAATACTAGTAGGATGAAATTTCTCTTCATGTCTTTATTATTCGTAGCTTTTAATGTTATCAAATTCCGGTCTATGTTTTTTTTGTCTTGACCACATGTAATAGATCGCCGGGATAATGAACAAGGTTAGGATAAGGGAGAATATTGTACCACCAACGATCACAACTCCCATACCAATTCTGCTCGTTGAGGCAGCTCCAAGTGACATGGCAATCGGTAATGCACCCAAGGCAATGGCCAAACTTGTCATTAGGATCGGTCTGAGGCGTGATTCGGCAGAGTGCATAATTGCCTCAAATTTTTCCATGCCTTCTTCACGCATTTGGTTGGCAAACTCAACAATCAGGATACCATTTTTGGTCACTAGACCGATAAGCATAATCGTTCCAATTTGGCTGAAGATATTCCAGGTTTGATCAAATAGCCATAGACTTATTAGTGCACCGGCAACGGCCATAGGCACCGTCAGGATAATGATAAATGGGTCGAGGAAGCTTTCAAATTGGGCCGCCAAGATTAGATATATAAGCAATAAAGCAAGACCAAAAGCAAATAAGGTATTGGAGCTACTTTCAACGAAGTCACGTGATTCACCACTAAGGTCGGTGGTGAAGCTCTGGTCGAGTACCTTTTCTTTTATGCGATCCATTGCTGCAATTCCGTCGCTCATGCTCATGCCTGGCGCCAAGCCAGCTGAAACTGTAGCCGACATGTACCGGTTATTGTGGTAGAGTTGGGGTGGACTGCTTTCTTCCCTGACGCTTACGACGTTATCTAACTGGATAAGCTGACCGATGTTATTACGTACATAAATTGAAGCAAGGTCTGTCGGTGTAGCTCTACGGTCATTTTCAACTTGGCCTATGACCTGATATTGTTTGCCATCACGCATAAAATAGGCGAAACGTTGACCGCTTAACAACAATTGGAGGGACTGTGAAACGTCAAGTACGGAAACACCCAGACTAAGTGCTTTCAGACGATCAATTTCGACATGCAGTTCGGGTTTGTTGAACTTCAGGTTGATATCCGTTGTCGAGAATGCTGGATCGCTGTTGACCTCATTCATAAATTCGGGAATCTTTTCCTGAAGTTTTTCAAAATTCTGTGCTTGGATAATGTACTGAACAGGTAGTCCACCTCTTCGATTCATGGATATCGTTGGCGTTTGCGAAACATTGACGCGTACGGCATCGTATTGTTTTGTCCATTTAGTGAGCTCCTTGGCAATATCGTCCTGTGATTTTTTGCGCTCACCAGGATCAACCAAAGTCATCCGTATACGTCCGGAGTTGACTGAGCTCGCGCCGAAACCCGGAGAGGTAATGTTTAAACTGATTTTGTTTTCAGGAATGGAGTCGTAGACCAATTTGTCCAATTCCTGCATGTAGCGATCCATGTATTCATAGGTGGCACCTTCAGGACCTGTTACATTGACGGAGATGTTACTTCTGTCATCATAAGGCGCTGTTTCCTTTTTAATGGAGGAGAAAAGGATACCAATAATGATAAAACATAGGATCAGAATTGGAAAGCTTATCCATTTGAATTTCATGAATTTTTCCAGAGCCTTGGCATAACCTTTATTCATTTTGACAAACATGGGTTCTGTCCAATCGTAAAACTTCGTCTTTTTGTGGCCACCACCTTTGATCAGATAAGCGTTGAGCATCGGTGTAAGGGTGAGGGAAACAAATGCCGAAACCAATACGGCCGAGGCGATGACGACACCAAATTCCCGGAACAGCCTTCCCACAAAGCCCTGAAGAAATATAACCGGTAAAAATACCGCTGCAAGTGTAATTGAAATGGAAATAACAGCGAAGAATATTTCCTTAGACCCTTTTAGCGCGGCTTCAATTGGAGACATTCCTTCTTCAACTTTCTTGAAGATATTTTCGGTAACAACGATCCCGTCGTCGACGACAAGCCCCGTCGCGAGTACAATAGCGAGTAGCGTCAGTACATTGATGGAAAAACCAAAAATATACATAATAAAGAATGTCGCAATCAAGGATACCGGAATATCCAATAACGGACGTAACGCTATGCCCCAGTCGCGAAAGAAAAAATAAATAATTAGGGTGACCAGTATGATCGAAATCAGGAGTGTCTCGGCGACTTCTTCAACTGATTTTTTAATGAATGTCGTATTATCAGAAGCGATGTTGAGTATAATATCCTGCGGCAGATCTTCTTTGATCTGATCGAGCATTTTATAAAAATTGTTGGCAATATCAAGGTAATTTGTCCCTGGTTGCGGAATAATGGCAATACCGACCAGCTGTTTACCATTACTCACCATTTTTGTTTCGAGATTCTCAGCGTCTATTTCGGCCCGACCAATATCGGTAAACTTGACGATACGGCTGCTGTCGGCTTTTAGAATGATGTTGTTGAATTGCTCGGGGGTAGACAGGTTGCCTATAGTTTTTACGGTGAGCTCGGTTGTGTTTCCGACAATTTTTCCCGAAGGTAATTCAACATTCTGATTATTTAATGCCGTACGAATATCTGAGGCAGTGATACCATAGGCAGCCATACGGTCAGGATTGAGCCATAGCCGCATGGCGTAACGTTTTTGGCCATAGATCTGTGTGCTGCTGACGCCGGGGATGGTTTGTAACCTTTCAGAAATCACATTTTCGGCGTAGTCGCTCAGCGACAGTTTGTCGCGTGTCTCACTTTGCAATGTCAACGTAATAATGGGATCGGAATCCGCATCGGCTTTGGATACCACCGGTGGAGCATCAATATCCTGTGGTAGGCTTCGGACGGCTTGGGATACTTTATCCCGGACATCATTTGCGGCTTCCTCCAGGTTCTTTTTTAAATCAAACTCGATGGTAATATTGCTGGATCCCTGGTTACTCGAAGAAGAGATGTTACGAATACCATCGATCGAGTTTATGGCCTTCTCTAGTGGCTCGGTAATCTGAGATTCAATGATATCAGGATTGGCACCGGCATAATTTGTTCTGACAGAAACAATGGCGGGGTCAATGGAGGGGTATTCGCGTACGCCCAGAAAACTAAAACCAATATAGCCAAACAAGATGATGGTAATATTGACGACAATAGTTAAAACAGGGCGTTTAATAAAAACTGCAGATAAATTCATGTACAACTAGTTAGCTAATGATACCTTAACTTTTGCTCCATCTTTTAAAGACAGGACGCCCGTGGTTAAAACGGTGTCGCCGGCACTGATGCCAGATAGAATAACGATGTCCTTGTCGGTACGTGCACCTGTTTCAACCTTCACTTCCTTGGCGAGGCCGTGCTGTAGTACAAAGACCTTCTTTCCGTCCTGTACGGGAACAATAGCTTCTGTAGGAATGGATATCGCATCGTTTTCCACTTCGATCGGCACAATAACGTTAACAAAGGATCCGACTTTCAATTTGCCCTGATCGTTCGTCGCTCTGGCGCGGACAGTGAGTGTTCTGGTGTTAAGTGATACTTGTGGTTCAATAGCGTAAATGTTTGCTGTAATGATCGTTGGGTCGTTGGCTACACTGAACTCAATGGGCATATTTATTTTAACTATATTGCTGTATTTTTCGGGCACTGCAAAAGTAACTTTGACAAGATTGTCCTTCACTAAATTTGTAATCAGGGTACTGGATGAGACAATGGCACCTACGGAAATGTTCCGAAGTCCAATCATGCCACTAAAAGGGGCGCGGATGGTTGTTTTGGATATTTGTGCCTGAATCAACTGGATCTGTGCTAAGGAGGTTTTTAAGGCTGCACTGGCAATATCAAACTCTTCCTGACTGATTGCTCCTTTTTGCAACAGCAGTTTGGCCCGACGTTCATTTTCGGCATTCAGCTGATTTGTTGTTTGCGCTTGTCTTAATTGTGCCTGCAGCTCAATATCATCGATCTTGATCAAGGGCTCGCCCTGTTTGATGCGCTGTCCTTCAGAGAAATAGATTTTGGTGATTCGACCACTTACTTCACTTCTGATTTCAACCTGCTCTTCTGCGTCAATGCTTCCCGAGAGATTAATGGATCTATCGGCGACGGAAGATTTGGCAATGATAGCCTGTGCGGGGACGGGCATATCTTTTTTTCCATTGGGCTTATCAGCTTCTTTTTTATCTTTTTTAGCAGTTATCAGAAAGTATCCACCTCCAAACACAGCACAGGCCAAAAGGAGGTAAATGATCGATTTTTTATTCATACGATATAGTCTCTTATGTACTTTTTACATTTAACAGGTAAATATAGGTTTATTATTATGCCGATATCAGTTGTCAAAAGGATTTTACAATACCACGAAAACTTTGCAAATGGACAGCGAAATGGACGAGCGCGAATGGTTGGAAATAAAAAAAGCTAGAAATAACTTTCTAGCTTCCTGTTTACTATTTCTTTGATTTTGCTTTTGGTTGGACTTCTTTTGGAGCCTCTTGTTTTACTTCCGCCTTGATTGCAGTTTTCGATACATGTGGTCTTCTTTTTCCAAAAGAACCATTCGATATTTTTCCTCTTCTGGTCTTGATGTCACCTTTTCCCATAGTGTGAAATATTTTGGTTTTAACAAATTTTATTAATTACCTAAATATACCACATTCTTTTTAGATATTCAATTTGTTCATTTTTAAATGATTGGAAAAATACGTTTTTGAACAGTTATGGTGAAATTTTGGTTAATGGTGTCGAAAAATAAATTATTGACCGGCTTGTTTTCGGCGACCAAATAGGGGATCTCTACTATTTTGTTCTTTAACTTGAGACGGTAGTAGCCGTATAATAAACCTTTGGTCGTTTGAATTGATTCGATTTTCTGAACGGCTTCTATGTCCTTAAACATGTTAAAAGCATAATTTTCTCCTTTGAGCTGTTCAATAAAAACTTCATTGGTTTTGGCATTGTACCAGATTTGCTGGCTTTTGAGCTTACTAAAGTGGTTGTTGAACAGAAAAAGATAACCCAGCAGGAAAAAGGCAATCGGAAGCAGGAACAGGACAATTTTTATCTTCATGAACAGCAAGACGGTGATCAAAATGAGGACAACCCCCATCATGGCGTTGGAAACGCTCTTCTTTAGATTTGCCTGGATGACCGGAGATGAAGCTTCAATCAACTGAAAACCTGATTTTAAATTTCTGGACATATCCTCGGTAAACCCAAATAGATTGAATTTTTTGCGTATCACCAGATAAGCAATAAGAATAATAAGTCCAATGATCAAAAACCGCATATTTTTCTAATATTGTTCGTCTTCGTTCGGATACTGTACCGCTTTTACTTCGGCCACATAATGAGCTACTGCAGTTGTGATCTGTTCGTGCAAATTAGCGAAATGACGCATAAATTTTGGTTTGAAATCAGCATTCATACCCAGCATATCGTTAACCACAAGGACTTGTCCATCGCAATCCGGTCCAGCTCCAATACCAACTGTTGGAATCACCAATTTTTCGGTAACTGTTTTAGCTAATTTTGCAGGTATCTTTTCCAAAACAATGGCAAAACAGCCCGCCTCCTGTAAAGCGAGGGCATCGTCTATTAATTTAGCGGCTTCTTGTTCTTCTTTCGCCCGCACACCAAAATTTCCAAATTTATTGATGGATTGGGGAGTCAAGCCCAGGTGTCCACATACAGGGATGCCTCCGGCAATGATTTTTTTGATGTTTTCGATGATTTCAAGACCTCCTTCTAGTTTCAATGCGTGCGCACCTGATTCTTTCATCATGCGTACAGCTGCATTGTAGGCCTCATTGGCGGAGCCCTGATAAGATCCAAATGGCAAATCTGCTAATACCATGGCACGTTCGGTACCTCTAGCAACGGCAGCGGCATGGTAGATCATATTATCTAGGGTGATAGGCAAGGTAGTTTCGTAGCCAGCGAATACGTTAGCAGCAGAATCTCCAATTAAAATAACGTCAACACCGGCTTGATCGACCATTTTGGCCATGGAGTAATCATAGCTTGTAAGCATAGAAATCTTTTCCTGACGTTCTTTCATGGCTTGCAGCATTGCTGTGCTTACTCGTTTCATTTCTTTGTTTACAGACATCTTAACTTATATTGTGTGTTCAAAAGTAAGCTTTTTATCATACATTGACCAATATTCTGCCTTGTGTTTTGTATTTTTGCAGAATGATACAAAATGAGACTCGTCTATTTAAATTCCCCAAATTTTCAGAATTAATCATCCATGAGGATGAAAATTTGATCGTTATCAATAAACCGCCGTTTGTCGCTTCGTTAGATGAACGTGAGGGAGGGGAGGTCAATATTCTTCGTTTGGCGAAGAAATATCATCCTGATGCACAGGTGTGCCACCGCCTGGATAAAGAGACCTCGGGTATTTTACTAATTGCAAAAAATCCAGAAACATACCGTACAATCTCCATTGCATTTGAAAAAAGAAAAGTGAATAAGGTTTATCATGCGGTCATAGGAGGTACACATACTTTTCAGGACTTGCTTGTCGATTTACCCATCTTGAACCAGGGCAATAAAAACGTATCTATTGACCGTGCAAACGGTAAACCGGCCGAGACCATCTTCAATTCGATCAAATACTATAAGAATTATACTTTGGTGGAATGTAAACCTATTACAGGACGTATGCACCAAATCCGTATTCACCTCGCCACACAACATGCCGCTATCGTGGGGGATGACATGTATCGCGGTAAACCTGTGTATTTGTCCCAAATTAAGAAAAGGGGATATACATTGTCCAAAGATGAAGAGGAGCAGCCTATTATAAAACGATTTGCACTCCATTCAAAACAGGTTGAATTTGAGTTGAATGGAGTTAAGATGGCTTTTGAGGCACCTTATCCAAAGGATTTTGCGACCTTATTGAAGCTGTTGGATAAGTTCGATGCTTAATACCGGGATTGCCTAATGAGTCCAAAGACAAGAAACATCATCGGAAACGTTGTATTTGTACTGCTCATCGGTTTGTTGATCTGGCCAACAAGTAGAAGTTATTTTCAGCAATTTTTAATGAAATTGGGTTTTTTCAACCCTAAACTGGAGCTTGTTTCAGCTACTAAAGAATCCGACAGGCGGGCTCCAGAGGCTTCATTCAATCATGTCTCCTTTGTCAATTCGCGGGGAGAAACAATCGAGGTGGCGGATCTGAAGGGAAAAGTGGTCTTTATTAATTTTTGGGCAACCTGGTGTGCTCCCTGTCGTGCCGAAATGCCTTCGATCAATGTACTCTATGAGCGGTATAAAGATGACCCAAATATGGTGTTTTTAATTGTGGAGATTGAAGGCGACAGGGCTAAGGCTGAGGCTTTCATGAAAGAACAGCAGTTGACCCTGCCAATTAGTTTTCCAAATAGCGATATTCCAAAAGAATGGCTCTCGGGGCCGATTCCATCAACGGTAATATTGGACAAAGCGGGTAAGATCGCGACACGGCATGAAGGTATGGCGGATTATTCAAGTCCGGATGTAGGCAAATTTATGCAAGATTTAATCAATAAATAATTTTTAAGATCTCTAAATATAGTATGACAAGAGCAGAACTTATTCATCAAATAAAAGCGAAACGCTCATTTCTATGTGTCGGACTCGATACAGACCTCACCAAAATCCCGGAGCATCTTTTAGATGATGAGGATCCGATCTATAGCTTTAATAAGGCTATCATAGATGCAACAGCTGATTTATGTGTTGCCTATAAGCCTAATATTGCGTTTTATGAATGTTATGGCATTAAAGGCTGGCAGTCGCTTCAAAAAACCTGGGCTGCGTTGCCAAAGGATTGTTTCAGTATTGCTGACGCAAAAAGGGGCGATATCGGTAATACGTCGGGACGTTATGCGATGGCATTTTTTGATGAAAAGACGTCTGGACTTGGATTTGATAGTATTACTATCGCACCTTATATGGGGAAGGATTCGGTGACACCATTTTTGGATTTTAACGATAAATGGGCAATCGTACTTGCGTTGACATCAAATGAAGGTAGCCTGGACTTTCAAAATTTTGAAAACAAAGAAGGATTGCAATTGTTCGAACAGGTGATCGATAAAGTCAATACTTGGGGTACACCTGACAATTTGATGTATGTGGTCGGAGCAACACGTGGGGAGGGCTTTATTAAAATTAGAGAACATGCACCAGATCATTTTTTATTGGTTCCAGGAGTGGGGGCACAAGGCGGCTCGCTTGAAGATGTTTGTAAATTTGGTATGAACAAAGATTGCGGGCTTTTAGTAAACAGCACAAGGGGAATTATCTATGCCTCAAACGGACGTGATTTCGCTGAAAGGGCACGGGAGGAAGCGCTGATTCTACAGAAAGAAATGGAAGTAGAACTGTTAAAAGCAGGCATTATTTCCTGATTTGACATTTAATAATTCATTCGTAATACTTACCTTTGCAGCATGCCAGAAAAAATTATAATTCTAGACTTCGGGTCTCAATACACACAGTTAATCGCTAGACGTGTCAGAGAACTAAATGTGTATTGTGAGATACACCCGTTCAATAAATTGCCAGATTTTGACGATACCGTAAAAGGTGTTATCTTTTCGGGAAGTCCTTATTCTGTTAGACAAGAAGATGCACCACAAATTGATTTTGTTGCTATTCAGGATCGTTTCCCACTTTTAGGAGTTTGTTACGGAGCGCAATACATTGCTCAAAAATCAGGAGGTGAAGTGTTGCCGTCTGAAATTCGTGAATATGGTCGTGCAAATCTGCAGTTTGTCAATAGCGAGAATGAATTATTGGCAGGAGTACCCATTCAATCGCAGGTATGGATGTCACATGGAGACACCATCAAAGAAGTTCCTGCAAATTTTGATATTATTGCAAGTACGGATAAAGTGCGCGTTGCAGCTTATCAAGTAAAAGGCACCCGTACCTATGGTATACAATTCCATCCGGAAGTAACACACAGTACAGATGGTGCTATCTTATTAAAAAACTTTGTTGTAAACATTTGTGGTTGTGCACAGGATTGGACACCAGACGCATTTGTTGAAACAACAGTATCCGCTTTGAAAGAACAATTGGGTGACGATCACGTTATCATGGCTTTGTCAGGGGGCGTAGATTCGACAGTAGCAGCGGTATTGTTGCACCAAGCAATTGGAAAAAATTTACATTGTATTTTCGTAGATCATGGTCTGCTTCGTAAAGATGAATACGAGCAGGTATTGGATTCTTACAAAAATATGGGGTTAAATATTAAAGGAATAAATGCCAAGGATTTATTTTATGGTAGATTAGCTGGGATCTCTGAACCAGAAGAGAAACGCAAAATCATTGGTAATTCATTTATTGATGTTTTTGATGAAGCTGCAAAAGAAATCCAAAAGGAATTACCTGAGGGAATTGAAGCGAAATGGTTGGGACAAGGCACAATTTACCCAGATATTATCGAGTCGGTTTCAGTGAAAGGACCTTCAGCAACAATCAAATCACACCATAACGTTGGTGGTTTACCTGATTTTATGAAATTGAAAGTCGTAGAACCACTTAAAACGTTGTTTAAAGATGAAGTAAGAAGAGTAGGAAAAGCTTTAGAAGTGGATCAGGCAATTTTAAGCAGACATCCCTTCCCTGGACCAGGTTTGGCAATTCGTATTTTAGGTGATATTACGCCTGAGCGTGTACGTATTGTACAAGAGGCTGATGCGATCTTTATCAATAATCTGAAGGAAGCTGGCTGGTACGATAAAGTATGGCAAGCTGGTACAATTTTCTTGCCAGTGCGTTCTGTAGGCGTGATGGGTGACGAGCGTACTTACGAGCATGTTGTTAGCTTACGCGCAGTTGGTTCTCTTGATGGAATGACTGCGGATTGGATACATTTACCATATGACCTGTTGGCAAAAATTTCAAATGAAATTATCAACCATGTGAAAGGAATAAACAGAGTTGTATATGATATCAGTTCAAAACCGCCCGCTACAATTGAGTGGGAATAAAATATGGGTTGCGGCACTTGTAGCATTATGCCTTGCAAGCTGTACAACCAAAAAAAGCACAGTATTGCGTTCGCCTTCCTCTGGTCAAGGCGAACAGCAAACTGCTGTGACTAAACCGGCTGTTGACAAAGAAACGACGATTGCCAAAGTGGGCGATGTGCAAAATGTCAATGGGCACGCCGTGAAGAATAATCGAATAGCACTACTATTGCCATTTGAGTTAAGTGGTATTGCCGGTACAATTACAAAAGAAGATGTGCAGCGTTCTTCCCTGGCACTTGATTTTTATCAGGGGTTTCAGTTGGGCCTTGACAAAATTGCCAAAGAGGGCGCTTTATTTGATTTACAAGTAATTGATTCTCGAGACAATGTTGCCTATAATGCGACCTTGGGGACAGCGGTCAATGTGAAGGATGCCGTACTTGTGGTGGGCCCGGTGTATCCACGTGAGATAAAAAGCTTTGGGCAAACATTTGCAAATAAGAATGTGCTGCAAGTTTCTCCCTTGGCGGCCACTATGGCTTCTGAATTTAGCTTACCTAATTTGGTTTCCATAACACCTTCTATTCGAACACATTCCGAGACATTGGCGAAATATGTTGCTGATCAATACTATACGGGTGATCAAATATTAGTATACGATGCCGGTGACGATGAAAGCAAACAGTTTCTAGTTAATTTTGTTAGCGAAATTTCAAAAGCCAATGCACAGGCAAAAGTGAAAACGGTTTATAATCTTGCTGAACTGGATAATAGTCTTGTCTTGACCGGTTCAAATCATATTGTAAGTGGTACAGCCAATAAGAATCTTGTTAAAGCTTTATTGGATAAGATGGACGAACGCTTTTTGAATCCAGGTAATCAATTTAAGTTGTATGGACATCCAAACATGGCTAAGCTTTCGTATGAGAATTTCGAAAATATGGATTTTTATGGACTTACTATTACTTCTTCCAACTTGGTGAATGAGAGTGATAGTGATACCCGTAAATTTATTGGAAATTATAAATCGGCTTATAAAGTGGACCCGTCTGAATTTTCTTATAAAGGTTATGACGCGGCGTTGTATTTCGGTCGATTGATCCACAAATATGGCGTAGATTATGTTAGCCGAATGACGCAGGATAAGTTTTCGGGATTGAATAGCGATTACAAATTTGAATTTTATCCAAAATGGGGCTATGCCAATAGAGCTTTGGGTATGATGGTTTATCACAACAAAAAATTTGAAAGAAAATAATCTTTGAATGGCGGAATTCAGTGAAAGACGTGTTCATCAGCAAATACGTAATTTTGAGCGGGCAATGGATGGTTTTGAAGCGGATCAACCCTTTTCGCGTTATTTGACTACTTTTTTTAAGCTGAATAAGCAAATGGGATCATCCGATCGCAAGGCTACTTCCCGTTTATGTTATAATTATTTTCGTCTGGGAACGGCAGCTTCGCAGCTGTCACAACAGCGTAGATTGGTGCTTGCGGAATTCCTGTGTGAACACGAAAGCCCCTTGGTGGCTCTTTTTGAGCCTTCGTACAGCGATAAGATCCAGCAACCACTGAAGGACAAAATTGCATTTCTGGAATCAGAAGGCGTTTTTAACCTGAATGACCTCTTTCCATTTACGGATCATATTTCTGATGAGATCGACATGGTACAATTTTTAGAGAGCCAGTTGATCCAGCCTTATTTATATATTCGGGTGAAACGCGGAAAGACAAAAGTCGTGTGCGCTATTTTGGATAACAATCAGATTCCTTATTCCATGATTGGCGATCAGACTATTGCCTTGAATAATGGAACATCTTTGCAGCGATTTGATGTGTTGGATGGGATGATAGAAGTGCAGGATCTTTCTTCACAGCGCACGTTGGATTATATGGATCCAGCTGAAAAGGAATCCTGGTGGGATGCGTGTGCAGCTTCTGGTGGCAAATCTCTCTTATTGATGGATGATTGTCCGACTGTCAATCTTTTGGTATCCGATGTTCGCATGAGTATTCTCCGAAATCTCGATGAACGTTTTGACCGTGCCGGAATAAAGCATTACCGAAAGAAAATACTCGATCTTACCAAGGATACCTTTGCAATTCTTGGGAGCGAACGATTTGATGGGGTGTTATTGGATGCGCCTTGTACAGGATCGGGGACTTGGGGGCGTACACCAGAAATGATTAGACAGTTTCGGGCTGCTAAGATTGGCGAATTCAATGCACTACAAAAAAATATTGCAAGTAATGTAGTAGGACATGTTAAGGTGGGCAAGCCTTTGATTTATATAACCTGCTCCATTTTTAAAGCGGAAAATGAAGATGTTGTCAATTACATTGTGGATAATTTTGGTTTTGAAATCGAACGCATGGACTATTTGAAAGGTTATGAAGAGAAAGCGGATAGTATGTTTGTGGCGCGATTGATTAAAAGGTAATTTTCAGAAGCAATAAAAGCAAAAGGCTATTTTTTCATTGGAAAAAATAGCCTTTTATATGTAGAAATCATTTAGTATCAGTCACATTTACTGGGAATAACGAGCACAGGGCAAGTTGATTTGCGAATGACTGACTCGGATACGGAACCAGAAATGAAATGGTCAAAGCCAGTCCGTCCATTGGTCCCCATAATAATAAGATCGGCGGACCACTCATGGGATGCCGCCAGAATTTCTTCTTTAATGGATCCGATTCGATTAAAAAGATAAACTTCGCCTGCACCTGTAAACTCGCGGCTTATTTTCTCAAGGTATTTTTGTGCATTATCCTGTTCCATTTCCGATACTTCCGGAACAATGATAGGTTGCTGACCTAATAGTGGATCCGCGCCAAAGTTGGCCGGAGAAGTAGGGGGAACAACAGTGACAAGCGCTATGGAGGCTCCAAATACTGCGGCCATTTCTTTGGCATATAGTATCGCCTTCTCTGAGCATGGTTCGTCGTCGACAGCGACGAGTATCCTTTTGAATTTTGAGTTTGTATTGTCCATTTCTACTATAATTAATTTATCTTCGTCATATAATATATAATCACATTTTTGACGATTTTGTTTTGTTTAGCACATGAAATATGGTATTTGTACACTAGCTCTCGTTCCGTTACGTTCAGAACAGGCACACCACAGTGAAATGGTTTCTCAGGTATTGTTTGGAGAACTTTTTGAGATCCTTGATGAACAGGCCGATTGGACCTCAATACGTCTATTGGAAACGGACTATTTGGGTTGGATTCAAAACGGACAGTTTCAGGAATTAAACGACTTGGATAGGCAACATTATCTGAGTGGAAAACCTACTATCGTTGGACGGGAGGGTGGAGTTCTTTTTACCGATACAACACAATTTCAGCTCTGTCATGGTACCAAGCTTTATCTAAATACAGGGAATACCTTCAATTTATCGCCATTGACATTAACGTATCAAGGTAGTATCAATACCTTTACCAAAGAGCAATTTGAAACCGAGGTGGTGCGATTGGCCTTAAGTTATAAGGACGTTCCTTATCTATGGGGTGGACGTTCACAATGGGGAATTGATTGCTCCGGTTTCTCCCAATTGATTTATAGTTGCTTTGACCTTTCATTACCTCGCGATGCTTACCAGCAGGCGGAGATGGGGCAGACAGTGGATTTTGTTTCGGAAATACGGGTAGGGGATTTGGCTTTTTTCGATAACGCCGAAGGAAGGATTACCCATGTAGGGATTATGCTGGATCGCGATACGATTATTCACGCTTCAGCGAAAGTGCGTGTCGATCGGATGGATACGGAGGGCATTTTTAATACTGAACAGAACCGTTACACCCACAAACTACGGATTGTTAAACGGTATACATGATCGCGAAGGACATAAAAAAAGGCTATAAGTAATTATAGCCTTTCCTATTGTTAAATTCCGTACTGACTAGAAGTGGAATTGTACACCTAAAGTTGGCGCTAATGAATTTGCGTCTAAACCAAATGTATTTGTTGCTCTATCAGCTGTTTTGTTATTATTATAATTATAGTATAAACCTCTAACTTTTAGTTCGATACCGACTTTGCTTGTTGGGAAATATGCCAAACCTGGAGCCAATTCGACACCGTAGTTCTCAAATTTTGATTCTGCTTTTACGTTATTGGTTTCAACGGTAGTTTTTCCCCAAGACATTGGTACGGATAGTTGTGCAAAAAATCTTAATGGACCATTAGCAGAGTATTTTCTAACGAATGGAGAAACTTGGAACGCGTCTCTTTTTGTGCTTAAGTCCATAACACTTTCATCTTTACTCCAGTTGTAACCGATACCTGTACCAATTGCCAAGTTGTCGCTTACAAAGTAACCAACTGTTGGGTTGATTGAGAATGAGTTATTTTTGAAGTCTGTGTCTTTAACTTTAGAAGTTTGGAAGCCAACCTGACCACCAACCATAATTTTTCCTTGTTCAGTTTGAGCTTGTGCTGCTATTGTTAAACCTGCAATGGCAGTCAATGTTAGTAAAACTTTTTTCATGTCTTTTTTATTTAAAATAGTTTGTTCTAATAAGTCAGTAAATACTTCCTGACTTTTTAAATTTGTTAGTCAAATATCGAAATCTTATTTTAATTTTTTGTCACTAGATTGTCTAGATGTTTTGCCATTATGGTAATTGATAGTGGTTCAGCGCGTTAAAATTTAGTGTATTTTTATTTTTATCGTTTCTATTTAACGATAATGATATTGGCCTGACTTTTTGTTTTTAATTGTCAATTTCAAGTAAGAAGATAAAAAAAAGCCATTTGTCAACAGCGGACAAATGGCTTTTTTTTGTATTTGAAAGACCGATTTTAATCGAAATATTCTTTGATTCGCTCGAAGAATGATTTTTCACTTTTACCTGGTTGAGGTTTAAAGTTTGGTGATTCTTTCAGTTTGTTCAATAATTCTTTTTCTTCGTTAGACACAGCTTTTGGTGTCCAGATATTAACGTATACAAGTTGGTCCCCTTTGTGATAAGAGTTGACTTCGGGAATACCTTTTCCTTTTAACCGTAAAATTTTACCGCCTTGTGTACCGGGCTCAATTTTGATCTTCGCTTTTCCATCTATTGTTGGAACTTCCACGCTAGTGCCTAAGGTCGCATCTACGAAATTAATGTATAGATCATAGATTACATTTAGTCCGTCGCGTTTTAGACTTTCGTGTGGTACTTCTTCGATCAGGATAATTAAATCTCCTGGGACGCCGCCACGCGGAGCAGCATTTCCTTTTCCACTCATGGAAAGTTGCATGCCTTCACTTACACCCGCAGGAATATTGATCGCAATTGTTTCCTCACCGCGTTCGAGTCCTTCACCTCTACAAGTTGTACATTTTGCCGTGATTTCAACACCTTCACCATTACACGTAGGGCAAGTGCTTGTTGTTTGCATTTGTCCTAAGATGGTATTTGTTACTCTTCGAACTGATCCTGATCCGCCACAGGTTTTACAGGTATGGAACGAAGATTTATCTTTAGCACCAGATCCGTCACAAGAATGACAGACCACTTGTTTGTTGACCTTTACCTTTTTCTCGACGCCTTTGGCAATTTCTTCGAGTGTTAATTTAACTTTTATGCGTAAGTTGCTTCCGCGAGCTACCCGACGGCCGCCACGCTGGTCACCGCCACCGCCAAAGAAACTTTCAAATGGATGTCCTCCACCAAAGATATCACCAAATTGGCTGAATATGTCTTCCATATTCATACCGCCGCCACCGCCAAAACCACCACTTGCAGAATTACCGGCATGGCCAAATTGGTCATAACGTTGACGTTTTTGTGGATTGCTCAAGATATCGTATGCCTCAGCAGCTTCCTTAAACTGTTCTTCAGCTTCATGATCACCAGGATTTTTATCCGGATGGTATTTTATCGCTAATTTGCGATATGCTGATTTAATCTCCTTCTCGTCCGCTGATCGCGAGACACCAAGTATATCGTAATAATCTCTTTTTGACATCGTCTTAATATTATTGACCTATAACTACCTTTGCGTGACGGATCACTTTGTCACCTAGGTAGTACCCCTTTTCGATCACGTCAACTACTTTATTCTTTAATTCTGCTGTGGGTGCAGGAATTGCTGTGATAGCCTCTTGTAATTCAGGATCGAAGGCTTGGCCTATGGTATCCATTTCCTTTAACCCCAATTGCGACAACGTTTGTCTGAATTTGTTGTTAACAATATCCATTCCTGTTTTTACAGATTCAACATCTGTCGCTGTTTCCATGGCTGTTAACGCTCTGTCAAAATCATCTAGTGTAGGTAATAGCTTACTGATGACATCTTTTCCTGCTGATTGAATCAATTCAACACGTTCTTTGCTTGTACGTTTTCTATAATTGTCAAATTCAGCAGAAAGACGAATGTATTTATCCTTTGCCTCTGCCAATTCTGCAGCCAATTTCTCTTCAGTAGACAGTTCTTCTGCTATATTATCAGCAGGCTGTTCCTGTTGTTCAGAAGAATTTGTTTCTACTGGATCTTGACCTTCATCGTAATAATTATCTTGCTCATTCATATCTTCAATGCTAAAATTAGATTCAAAAATTTACTCTATGCTTCGTTTGTCAAAGTTTTTGCCAAACAATAAAATTCCGACAGCTTGTCAGATTTTATTAAAAAAGCCTAACAATTTGTCGGAATCTTATTTTTATATGTCAGTTTTCTGTCTAGATACTGACATTGTCCTGTAATACCCCATCAGTAGTTTTGATGATGCGGGATGGCATATTACGGATAATGGTATAATCGTGTGTTGCCATTAAAATAGCCGTTCCGGAATTGGCAATGTCACGCAATAATAAGACGATTTCTTCTGATGTCGCAGGATCTAAGTTACCGGTCGGCTCATCTGCCAGAATAATTTCAGGATTATTTAGTAATGCGCGGGCAATTACAATGCGTTGTTGCTCACCACCAGAAAGCTCATGTGGCATTTTCTTAAGTTTGGAACGAAGCCCAACTTTTTCCAATACATCCAATATCCGGCTATCGATCATTTTCTTATCTTTCCAGCCTGTTGCTTTCAGTGCAAATTCGAGGTTTTTCTCGATGCTTCTATCGGATAAAAGATGGAAGTCCTGGAATACAATACCCAATTTTCTACGCAGGTAGGGAACATCATTTTCGTGCAGCTTTTTAAGATCAAAGCCCGCAATCATTCCCTCACCATTGCCGATGTATAAATCGCCGTAAATGATTTTTAGTAAACTACTTTTTCCACTGCCGGACTGGCCGATAAGATAAATAAACTCTCCTTTACCAATGTTTAAATTGACATTGGACAATACCAAATGTTTTTGTTGGAAGATATCAACGTTTTTTAATGTAATGACTTTATTTTCAATCATGGAAGCTAAAATTCTAATTTTTTAATTTGCCCAAAAGGCATTTCTTTAACCAGTTGCATGATATATTCTGCCTTTTCTCCTAATCCAATCTTATCAAGTGATTTATCTGGGCGGTCGACTCTAAAATATGCCAGCAAGGTGAAGGCATCATCTCTTAATTGAACATAATCAGGGATTTTGGCGACACCTTTTACTTTAATGATATACATAATTTCAAAGTTAGTATTTTTAATGCAATTTATTTACTATGAATTTAAAGGAAGCTTATTGGTTTGCGAATAAAAAATCCAATGTATTCACGCCGTCAGCAAAATCATCCAAAGCAGGGCATTGGCTCTCTCCAAAACGAAATACTGGCGAGGGCACATTTAAAGCTATTTCTGATACAACACATTGGATATTTTCTTGCGCTAATTGGAGTTTATTTTCAACTTCAGCCAGTGTTTCGTATGTTTCATAATAAACTACAGCAAGGGGAGAAGCTGTGCGCTCATCCTCCTTTAGCAATAAAAATCCATTATCAAAATGCTTGTCGCCGTTGATCAGATAGATGGATTTGTTGTAGTCGTAATTGTTATTATATTTAAAATGTTCCGTCACGTTGTTAAACGCAGCGATACCTTCGAAGAAGTGTGCTATTGGATAATCTTTTGGAATGAATAACTTTGATACAGAGCGACAGCCTAACCCAAAATAATCAAAGATGTCGTGTCCCAGTGATTCAAGCTGGTCGGGAGATTCTTGTCCACCGATGATGGCAACACTATTTCTATTGCGACGAATAATATGTGGTTTGGTTCCAAAATAATAGTCAAAATAACGCGAGCTATTGTTGGAACCTGTTGCTATAACCAGATCGAAATCTTTTAGTTTGTCAACAATTTCAAAGGCATCGGTAAATGACGGGTCAATTTGTTTAAGGAGGCGGAGCACATAACTTGTCAATCCTGCGTCGTCCGATGAGACTTTGATTTTGGCTCTAAAGCCACTGATCAGTACCGATAGCATATCATGGAAGCCAACCAAGGGGATGTTGCCGGCCAGAATTAATCCTACAATTTTCGTTGAATTTAGATCTGGATAAGGAGCCAACCAGTGATTCAGCTTTTCTATTGTCAAATTGGCAGCAATGGCTTGAATGGCACGTTCAACATTTTGAGGCGTATACCAGGGGTTTTTATGTTGGGCGAATTGAATGATTTGAATCAAATCATCAGGTCGCTCTTGCAGCCGCTCGCCTAATTTTACAAATGCATTTATTCGTTGTTGCTTTGTCAAAATATTAAAATTTTAAAAGATGAATACACAAATTTGTATTATATTTGTGCTGTTAACATTAATCAACGTGAATCAACTAGCCTTATTGTTCAATCAGACTTTGTTTCATATTGATAATGCAAAAATAGTTTATTTATCATAATTGTGAGGTTATAAATGGCGATTAAAATTACAGACGAATGCATTAACTGTGGTGCTTGCGAACCGGAATGCCCAAATAATGCAATATACGATGCTGGTGTAACTTGGAAATTCTCAGATGGGACGGCTTTGGATGGGGTTATTGATTTTGGCGATGGTGTTACACTGGATGCCAACGAGTCTCAAGAAGCGATCTCTAATGAAGTCTATTATATTGTTTCAGATAAATGTACGGAATGTGTAGGTTTCCACGATGAGCCTCAATGTGCAGCGGTTTGCCCTGTAGATTGTTGTGTGGATGACGAAGATGTACGTGAATCGAACGATGAGCTATTAGCGAAAAAAGCTTGGTTACACGCGGAATAAATTTAGTGTTCCGTTAAAATATAAGGCAGGATAAGAAATTTTCCTGCCTTTTTTGTGTCTTTCTATTTTGGCGAAATCGATATTTTGTTGTGAATCTTGGCTATTTGGAATAATAATATTTGCAAAAGCATAGTATTTTTTTATTTTTGTTCTTTTGACCATTAAAATCTTTTAAATGTTAAAAACCAAAATAGGGTTGATAACCCTAATCACAGTTACATTAGCTTGTATCATTGCTGTATTATACGAATTTGATGTTGTAGGCTTTTCGCATGAATTTCTAATGGCTGTCCGTTGGATAGTTGCTACCGTTTTGGTTGTAAATGCGCTCTTTAAGAAAAATTTGACCACTTGGATTTTGACCTGTATGATTATGGGGATATTTGTCGGGTTAGATTTTCCAAATCTAGCGATTTCCCTGCAACCTTTGAGTAAAGGTTTTATCAAGTTAGTCAAGACGATTGTGGGACCGATTCTCTTTGCTACGCTTGTATATGGAATTGCAGGGCATTCTGATTTGAAACAGGTGGGACGTATGGCATGGAAATCGATGCTTTATTTCTTTTGCGCAACGACATGTGCTATTTTTATTGGTTTAGGTGCTATAAACCTGACTCGAGCAGGAGTGGGCGTTGATGTTGCACATATGCCACATGAAGAACTCCCTGCGCCGAAGGAAAGTATGGATGAGCATATCCTCAAAACCCTTCCGGACCATGTACATCCTGTATACAAGTTCACTTCTTTTATACGCGACTTGTTTCCTGAAAATATTGTCAAATCTGTAGCGGATAACCAAGTTTTACAGATTGTTGTATTTTCAATTTTGTTCGGGATTGGATTGGCAATGGTCGATGAGAAAAAGCGTAAACCCTTGGTTGATTTTACCGAAAGTATGTCTGAAACGATGTTTAAGTTTACGAACATGATTATGTACTTTGCGCCTATCGGGGTTGGTGCTGCCATGGCTTACACTGTGGGGCATCTCGGTGTCGATATCCTTAAGAATCTTTTCATGCTTTTAGCGACGCTGTATTTTGCTTTAGTATGCTTTTTATGCTTGGTATTGCTTCCTGTAGCTTTGTATTTAAAGATACCTGTGAAACGTTTTATAAATGCGATTAAGGAACCTGTTTCCATTGCATTTGCCACTACAAGTTCAGATGCGGCATTACCGAAAGCAATGAGCGCAATGGAGAAATTTGGTGTGCCACGTAAGATTGTTTCGTTTGTCATTCCGACAGGATATAGTTTTAACTTGGATGGTACTTCACTCTATTTATCATTGGCTGCCATCTTTGTCGCTCAGGCGGCTGGTATCCATTTGTCGTTTGGACATCAATTGATGATTGCATTTACATTGATGATCACCTCCAAAGGTGTTGCTGCTGTCCCAAGGGCTTCATTAATTATTTTGATTGCGACAGCGGATCAGTTTGGTTTACCAACATTTGTCATTGCTGCAATTTTAGGTATCGATGAACTCATGGATATGGCGCGTACCTCTGTCAATGTGATCGGAAATTGTTTGGCAACCGTTGTTGTTGCTAAATGGGAGGGTGAGTTTGATGAAGATGCTCCTTATCGCGAAGATGCTGAACAGGCGATCTAATAGAAATAACTAACGAATATTCGTTGCAGAAAAGCAGTCTTGACATCCCCGTTGAGACTGCTTTTTTATGAGCAAAAATAAGGACTTATTTGAAACCACATTTTATTTCATAGAAGGGAATTTTTATGGAACGAAAAGCCGCTTGCAAGCTGTTGTTGATAGTCTGGTATCCTTTCCAATGGCTTGCAAGCAAACTATTTATATCAGCGCCCGTCAACGTAGTACCATAAATCACCTTGTTTTTTGAAGGTAGACTTTTCATGGTGAATATGAACTTCCATCTGTGGATCCAGATAATGTGCTTCAAACTCGACCGTATGGAGTGTAGATTTCAGGATCGCGAGTTGCATCCATTTATTGTCCCGCGCCCATTGCCCAATGGCCTGTTTATTTTGGAACCGTCGTGTTGAGGGGTGAAATGTATCGTATAGGAAATCGATCTGTTGTGTCACAAAAGCACTATAACGTGCACGCATCAATGCCTCTGCTGTGGTTGCTTTGGCATGGAAACGATGAATTTGTTGGCAGCATTCTCCAAAGGTATTGCCAGAGCCACAGGGGCATAATTGATCTGATGCTATCACTTGTATTTTAAAAATTTTACCAGCCCTTAATGGCGCCATTCTTGAAGACTTTTTTTGCGGTAGCTTCCACTTCAGGTGACTGATACGCTTGAATAAACTGCTGCACCTTTTCATCGTTTTTATTATCCGAACGGGCAACAATCAGATTAACGTAAGGTGATTCTTTGTCTTCTGTGAATAAGCCTTGTTTTTCGGGATCCAACCCAGCCTGAGCAGCGAAACTATTGTTGATGATGGCAATTGTAACCTGAGGATCATCCAGAACGCGCGGCAACTGTGGTGCCTCCATCTCAATGATTTTAACCTGCTTAGGGTTGCTTACTATATCTGTTACTTTAGGCTGTATGCCTACATTTTCTTTTAAGCCGATAATGCCCTCGCGTTGGAGAAGTAAAAGTGAGCGGCCACCATTGGTAGGATCATTGGGGATGGCAATACTGGCGCCAGGCTGTAACTCGGTGATGCTTTTTATTTTTTTAGAATAGGCAACGATCGGAAATACAAATGTGTTTCCGACGATGGTTAACTTTGTAAAACCGCGTTGTTTGGATTGTTCCTGTAAATAAGGCTGATGCTGAAATACATTTACATCGATATCTCCTTGATTTAGGGCTTCATTGGGCACAACATAGTCGTTGAAAGCTACCAACTCCACATCAAGATTGAACTTTTCTTTTGCAACCTTCTTAGCCGTTTCTGCAAGCTCCTTTTCTGGTCCGGATACCACACCGACTTTAAGGGTATTCTCTTTCTTTTCGCTGTTGTTGCATGCCACAATCGATACGAGACTGAAGGCTAAGATTGCAAATGCATAGTTCAATTTTTTCATATGATATAATTTATGTTAACGATGGTTTACTTTTTTTGAGATGTAGTCTCCTGTATACTGTAACAGGAATACGATTAAAATTAATAAAATTAGAACAGAATTCATGATAAAAGTGTCATATCCGACATAACCATACTGATAACCAATCTGTCCAAGTCCACCAGCACCTACAGCGCCACCCATCGCGGAGTATCCAACAAGTGTGATCAACGTAATTGTTGCATTGTTTACCAGCGAGGGGAGAGCCTCAGGAAGTAAAACTTTGAAAATTACCTGTTGGGCATTTGCTCCCATTGCTCTTGAGGCCTCAATCAGACCATTTGGAATTTCTAGAAGACTATTTTCCACAAGTCTTGCAATAAAGGGAGCTGCACCTATACTCAAGGGAACCAATGCTGCGGCCATACCAATAGATGTTCCGACAAGGTTGCGTGTAAACGGAATCATCCATACGATAAGTATAATAAAGGGGATAGACCTAAACACATTCACCAGCAATGAAACAAGTTGGTGCATGGCTTTGTTTTCGAGCAGTTGATGTTTGCGGGTCAAGAACAGGTAAATCCCGAGTGGAAGACCCAGTACAAAACCAAAGAAACCTGATAAGAAAGTCATGGTTAGGGTTTCTAAAGTACCCGATAGCAGAAGATTAAATACCTGATCAGACATAGCCTAAGATTTTAGTTTGTGAATGCTTTTCTTTTAAGAAAGATAGACTATGCATAACATTTTCTTTTTCACCCGATAGTTCGGCTAATATAACACCAAATTTCATTTCGCCAATATAATCTATTTGAGCGGTGATGATATTTGTCTTGACTTGAAATTGTTGTTCCAAATGTTGTATAAATGGGATGGATTCTTCATTTGAAGTTAGATAGATTTCTACGAGTGGGTTTCCAGCGCTTTTCAAGCGTTCCTGAAAACTTAGTGGAATTTCAACTTCAAGTGAAGACTGAATAAAGTTTTTGGTTGTTGTTTCCTGAGGATTGGCGAATATTGATTCTACCGGACCAGTTTCAATCAATTTTCCGTGGTCTAATACGGCAACCTGATCGCAAATACTTTTTATAACATCCATCTCGTGCGTAATCAATAATATCGTAAGATCAAGCTGCTTATTGATTTTTTTTAGCAGTTTGAGGATAGATTTTGTGGTTGCTGGGTCTAAGGCACTTGTAGCCTCATCGCAAAGTAGAATGTAAGGATCATTGGCTAATGCACGCGCGATGGCAACGCGTTGTTTTTGGCCTCCTGAAAGATTTGCAGGGTACACGTCGGCTTTGTCTTCCAACCCAACCAAACGTAATAGCTCCAACACCTTTCCGCTGATAAATTCTTTCGATTTGCCCTCAAGTTCGAGCGGGAAGGATATGTTTCCATAAACTGTTCGTGATGACAGCAAGTTGAAGTGTTGGAAAATCATACCAATTTTCCGTCTTTTTAACATAAGATCACTGGCAGGCAGCGACATCAAGTCGTTGTTTTCTATAATTACCTGACCACTGTCTGGCCTTTCCAAAAGGTTGACGCAACGAATCAAAGTACTTTTACCCGCTCCGGAAGCGCCTATTACACCAAAAATTTCACCTTTTGCAATAGACAGTGAGACGTCTTTTAAAGCATCAATACGTGTCGCTTTTACCGCAAAAGATTTGGATATGTTGTTTAGTTGAATCATTGACCCTGTAGGGATTTAGCAATTTTAGTTGGACAAATGGATGATGTTGATATAAATGTACACAAATGCCGGGGATAAAATAAAATCAAGTGAAAGAAAATGGGCTCTTTCAGACTGAAAAAGAATGAAAGAACCCAGATATCTATTTTTTATAAACCTTGATAAGCTGAAATCACTTGTTTTGCCGATCCAAGTCCATCAATACCATATTCGATGACATCGCCATCTTTCAGGAATCTTTGTGGAGATTTACCCATGCCAGATCCGGCAGGCGATCCTGTGGAAATGATATCGCCTGGAAGTAAACTCATAAAGTGACTTAAATAAGAGATCAATTTGGGCACACGATAGATAAAATCACTTGTATTGCCGTCTTGCATGATTTCACCATTGAGTTTAAGCCATATTCTTAAGTTATCGATATCTGTGATTTCATCTTTGGTTGCTATAAACGGACCAATAGGGGCGAAAGTGTCACATCCTTTACCTTTGTCCCAGGTTCCGCCACGCTCGATTTGAAATTCACGCTCTGTCACATCGTTGTGTAGCACGTAGCCAAACACATGGTCCAAAGCTTCTTCTTCAGTAACATAAGAAGCTTTTTTTCCAATTACAATGGCAAATTCGGTTTCCCAATCAGATTTTACAGAGAACTTCGGAAGGGTAATTCCATCAAAAGGGCCATTGAATGCAGATACAGATTTCATAAATACAATAGGCTCGGAAGCTTGTTGTAATTTGGTCTCTTTGACGTGATCATCGAAATTAAGTCCTACACAAAGTATTTTGGAAGGAGCTTCCAATGGTGTACCAATACGCTCGTCGTCGGCTATCTCTTTAAGCTTGTCGCCTTTTTCAATTATATATGCTTGAAGTCTTTCCAAATTTGCAATATCCGCAAAGAAATCGCGGTTATATTGAAAATTTCCTTCCGAAACATCATATTTCTTTTCGTTTAAAATGACTCCCGCTTTTTCGGAGCTCTTTGCGCCATATCTAAAAATCTTCATAAGCCGCAAATATACGGATTTTGTCCCAAAAAGGGCGGAAATTAACGCGAATTAACAATTAATCAATATGTAAGTTATCTATACAATTATTGTCCAAAAGGGGATATTTAAAAGGGAATTTCTCCTGAACAATCTTTTTGTTGCTCACCCATGTCCCATTGAGTACCATTTCCTCTCCTTTTTTTCCGAGCATCAGCTTAATCATCAGTGATGGGACTGGGAGGGGTATGTAGAATGGACCGTATTGACGTTTCGCTATTCTTTTGGTAAACTCGGCAAGCGGAAGCGGTTCGGACGAGCAGGCATTATAAATCCCGGCTATGGTATTATTTTGTATACCTAATAACAGCATGCGGCAGAGATCATCCATATGGATCCAGCTGAGCATCTGTTTGCCAGAACCCAATATCGGAACTGAACGGAAGGGTAGGAAGCGTCCGATTTCTTTTAGCATTCCCTGATCCTTACTGATAACGACTCCAAAACGGAAGACAACGAGTCTTTTTCCCAGTGTTTCAATAGGTTTTACGCTTCCTTCCCAGAGGTTACAAACCCAGGATAGAAAATTGCCCCCTTGCGGGTCTCCTTCTGTAAAAGGTCTTTTTTGGTAGGGATCGTCAGTTCCATACCAGCCTATAGCGGAAGCAGATATAACTGCTTTTACCTGATTAGGTAGTTGTTTAAGACTTTGGTAGAGCAGTTTCCCACTTTCGACCCGGCTGGCAATAATTTCTTGCTGATATGTTTTTGTCCAGCGTTTGGCATTGAGGTTTGCGCCTGCCAGGTTGATGATATAATCGGCCTCCTGAATTGATTTGGCATCTATCTCTTGCTTATAGGGATCCCAGTGTACGTATCTGACATTCGGCTGTGCGGGATTGGATTTCGGATTTCTAGTAAAAATAATAACTTCATAGAAATTGGCAACCAATAGTTTTGTTAAATGAAGACCTATAGCTCCGGCACCACCTGTAATAATTACTTTTTCCATGAATCGAACCTTGTTTTATAATATACGCATATTGTCATTTAAGCGAACCTATTTCTGCTGATATTAAATATACTATTTTGGTTTATAAAAAATCGATCATTGCGGCAGCAATTACAAAAAAAGGTTTATCTCCCGACGAGATAAACCTTTTAAGAGTCGATTAACTGACGTTATTGGTTAAAGCGTTTGAACTGTGCTACCACAGGTTAGCATCTGTGCGCCATAGTAAGGGTTTTTGATTTCTTTATGACGGCTTAACCAAGTTGCACCTTTACCTTTGTTAAACATCGGGCACTTTTGATAATAAACAGCAGAAGATGGTTTTGAGTTTTTGGACAAACTATAGATATCTTCTGACAAAATTGCGAAGGCTTCTCGTTGTTTGCTGATATCCTTAGCCTGTTGTAGGCTCTTTACAATGGCTTTGAGTGATGCTGTTTTGGTTTTCCACACGTCCTGTTCCGCTTGCGTTAGATCAGCAGTTTTGACCTTGGCGATAGCATCGGCAAGATCGTTTGCGAGGCCTGCAGCTCGTTTACCATCCGCTGCTACAAGCGCATCTTTAAGCAGAAAATATTGGTCATAGATCTTTTGAAAGTTGCTTGCGTTGCTGATGTTATCTACTGAAGCTACCGCTGCAATGGTTGCATCTTGGGGGGCGTTTGAAGCTGGAGGAGCTAAATTCCTTTCGTATTGACAGCAAGTGTGTAGCTTAGCATAGGTATCTTCGGCAGCAAGGTATTTTTCATTGTCGTAGCCTGCTCCAGCGATACTTTTCAATACAGCATCTAAGGACGTTTTCTTTGCGTCATAGGCTATTGTCGCTGTTTGGTTGTCTTCATTCCATTCAACTTTCGCCTGAGCGGCGGCTCCTGCATTTTCTATTGTTTTTTTACACATACCGCAGTTCCCGGCAATTTTAACATTGTTGTTCACGGTGTTGTTGTCTTGTGCATAGTTTGTCAAAGAGGATAGCACTAAAGCCCCTGTTATGATATAGTGTTGGATTTTCATATGATTGGATAAAAGAATATATAAAAATAAGTAATCAAAAATGATTGATAAATGATCAATACGAGAATTAACTTATTTTTGGCGGAACCCAGGGACAGAAATATCCTTCAGAAATAAATGTTGGCGCTATGGGTTTATAATTTTTTTTGATGGCTATACCGCAAAGCTCATGACCTTTTTCAAGAGGGTTGGAAATTGCCAAAATCGTACAACTATAAGCACATTGACAATTACAATTTTTACAGGCTTTATGATGTTTACAGAAAGCCTTTTTTTTGGAAGATTTAAATTTTGCACAACAATGGTCCTTTTTGTCAGTGGTAGCATCATCTTGGGTGTGACTGCTGTGTGCATTCATTTTATGGCAGGCAAAAGCGCCGGGTGCACTTAACAGAAAACCTAAGGTTAAAAAAAGTAGTATAAGTCGCTTAATTGCCATGTCAGTTCAAATATAGTCGTTTTGGGCAGAATCTGCTTCCTTTTTAACTTTTTTTGGCATTAAGGACTTTTTTATTCGCTCCATGTTATTTGGGTTCTGAGGGCCGAATAACATGGAGCGACGTTTGGAATTCTTTCTTTTTTTAAGCAAAAGAAGTACTTAAAATTTAAAACCAGAGAAGAAGCCTGGTTTTTTCCAGGTACGTTTATATTCATCAGCCAGAGGAGAGTGATCCGAATAGGAAAGCACTTCATCAAGTAAGCTGTGTGCTTTTTTCAGATTCCCAGTTTTATAGTTCACATGCGCTTCTGCCAATTTAACCGATTCGACATCATCGTCATAACCCCAATCGTGTTGGGCATAAATACCGTTGAAAACTTTGACGTATTTATCTACTTCGTTTATAGCTCCGTTTTCGGCCAAAAGTTCAATTCCGAATTTTAACCAAAGAACATAGTCATTAGGCTCCATGATCGATTGGACCCAGTTATCATGCTTTTGGAATGTTTCCTTACCTTCACTAAATTCCATAAGGTAATAATGGCTTTTAATGATGAGATAGAGTGTTTTTGCCTTGTCGAAATTGTCGATAATAAATTCCGGTTTATTTTTAAGATATTTCTGCGCAGCGATGTTCATGGCTTTGTAGTTGCTCTTTTCATTATATAGCTGCATCAACACATATTGAGGCTGGGCCTCGTGTGGATATTGTTTAGCCATTTGTTCGTAATAAGAGATGCGTTGCGCTAAACTATCCTGTTCGGTTATCTGATAGATAATATGCTCGATCCCATTCTTTGACGCTTCAAAGTCACGGTAGTGATATTCGTCTAAATTGGGATGATCAATATAGAATTTGTAAATAAACTCGAGAAGCTGTTGCGCCCGGGATTGAATGTCCGCTGTACGACCCAGTTGATATTCGACGTCGATTTGATGCATAAGCATGCGGTAACAAGGAGGAAATATGGCAGACTCCGTTTCTTCGTCCTCTTCGTCTTCTTCCGAAGTAAATTCTTGCTGCGCAAGAGTGGCTTCCAACGAGATCTGATAGGTGTCAAAGTACTGTTGAAGTACTTGCTCGAGACGTACGTAATCTTCCAAGGCTGACAAGGTATCGGCTCGGGTGAAATGAAGTTCTTCAAAGTCGGAATAGCTTAATCCTTCGGTTGCGATAGCGTAACAGGTTTCCAATTCACCGGCTTCTTTATAAGCTAAAGCTAGATTATTGCAATTCATGGCCCTATTGTGACTGCCTCCAAAATAGTCACTTTCGTATTTATTTTGTTCAAAATAGTCCTTGAAGGCGTCGTAGGCTTGACGGTAAAGTCCGAGGACGAGCAATTGTAGTGCAGACTGATCGACTGCGGTTAAGTTGTCCAGGGAGTGAATGAAATCAGATAGCATAACAGCTTCATTGTAACATTCACGGGGAAGGTCATTGAAAGTAGGGACCTGATCGTAAACTGTTCCATTGGCTTTAAAAGTGCATTCAACTAGACGTCGCCAGGATGTTGCGTTCCATTTCCGTTCGCCTACCATAGTCAGATATGGAATAGCAGCAGCATACTGTCCCTCGTCATAGAGATAGGCTGCGGCAAAATGGTAACCGACGTAAGAGTCAGGATAGGCGTCGATCAATTTGAGTGCATGGAGATAATAATAGTCAAGGGGGATTCCGATTTCTTCCGAGTAATTACGCTCAATGATAAGCTGATAGTAGAAGACCTCAGGGTGCTCATACCCCTCGGCAATCAATTCTTCAAATCGAGTATGCCATTTAACCAGCTCCTGATGGATATGCACGGCTGAGTTTTCCCCTTTGATGAGCTTAAGTAAAATCTGCAATGCTAGGTCGATTGCTTTGTTTTCGTAAGCAATTTCAGCAAGATCCACATAATTCATTTCATTGCTGCTGATGAAATGCTTAAAATCTGCTTCCATTAAAGCTAAAATATTGGATGTGTTGATCTGTTTTGTACGGTCGAGCAGATATATTTTCTTTATCCAAAAGAGGGAAAAATTATGATCAGAGGTTTCTCGTTCATCCTTGAATGTTTCTTTAACGAAATCAATACTCGCCTCCAAAGCTGGGAGCAACGCTGTATCATCCTGGAGTCCTTCGTAGATATTGGTTAAATAGTTGTGACCATATCCGGACATATTCGGGGAAGCGATTAATTTTTTTGCATATTCGATAAATAAACCTTTATTGTCTTCGGTAATATGGGATTTTGGCCGACCAATTTGCGCTAGTGTTGCTTGATTGTCTAAAACATAATTCAGTATATGATATAGAGTCGTTTCATTATTAGGTTCGATGGCCAATGCTTTTTGAAAATAGGGAATCATTTTTTCCTGAATCACATCGAAAATAGCTTCGTGGCCCTCATAAAATAGCTGATCGTGGTAGGCGATGGCGAGGTGTGTCCAAAGCGTCACATCTTGATCGTTTTGTCGTAGTTGATTTTCTCCTTCAATAATAAAGAGGTCTAGTTGTCCGCTGTAGAACAAATCATATATATTCTTTTCTTCCATTTATTAATTCTTGTATGTATTCAGTATATTGAAATCTGTTTAAAATACTATTTAGCTTTCGAAAGCTTTTCAAAGCCAATGCCGTTCCATAGAAATTCTTCACTCTTTTTTGTGACCCTAAAATTTGGATTTTCCGCATTATCGTCGATAACTTCTCCCTCTTCAATGTATTTATAGATAATCTGATTATTTTTTCCGTGTTCGGAAGGGAAAAGAATCTTTTCATCGTAATAGAACACACCAGCATCACTAACCGAATATCGGCTAGGAAGATCAACCAGCTGCCGTCCCGTCCAGGCCACATAGTTATATTCAGAGGGTATGCCACAAGCTTCGCCCAGAAATTCAATGCGGATGATGTGTTTGACATTTTGCAGCCCCATTGCTGGCAGCAATTTACTTTGGGAGAAGGTTTGTTCTGAATAGGCGAAAGGGAAGGTGTGTTCAGCTAGAAAATTTCCATTTGCGTCGATAAGCTTTACCCCGGTTGAGAAATGATCCTGTTCCTGTTCGTTGATACCTTTGGTGAAACGTTCAAAACCGTAAATATATTGCGAGCCGTCTGATGCGGTCTGTTTTCCGAGCGCTAATAGTCCAAGCCAAATAAATCCATTCTTTTTGCTGTTACCGTCGGAATAACTTATCTCATACCAAGGAGCATAAAAATTTTTTAGTGTATTTCCTTTGATGGGATTACTATTGATCGTAACGACATTTCCGACGGATAAAGAATCTACGATTGCTGCCTTTAGACTGGGTTGAGCACGGACGTAAGCTTTGGCTGCAAAAACAGTTGCTGACTGGCCCTTCTGTATGTTCCAAACGTTGAAATTATCGTCAAACTTTAAATTTTCCTGCGCTTTTAAGCAAAGTGGTCCGATGCTTAAAATAATAAAATAGCATCCAATTAACTTTTTCATTTTTCACTCTTCTTTCCTACAAAAATAGCTGAATTGGCCCATACCCCTTATCACTGGTTTCAGGTATTTTTTTGTATAGTGCCAGAAACGATATTTTATAATCCTTGAGTCATTTGCTACAAAAAATTGGATATGATGAAAAACAAAAATTATGAAAGAGAGCATTTTGAATATTTCAGGAATTGAAGGAGATTATTTATCTGCTGTGTGTCTTTTGGAAAAGACATTTTAGTTAATGCTGTTTTTAGGAATCCACTCCAATTCTTTACCGTTGTTTTTTCTACCAATGAAGCCTATCCCCGGCCAAGGCATATGAGATGTGAGCACAAGTGTCTGTTGTTGATAACAGCGATCAAGTATTTTTATCCGTGTATCCACAGCACGATCGAAGTCAATATCCCATTGAGTTCCCCAATGAGGCTGGGAAACTAGGATCGGTGAATGTATCAGATCAACAAGATTTGTAATTGCTCTATTGTCGGATTTTATTGTATAGATGATATGTCCTGGGGTATGCCCAGCTGCTGATTCTGTATGAATGCAGGTAAATAGTTGATCGCCCGGTTCAAATAGCTGTAATTTGACCTCAATAGCAACGAGTGTTTTTCGTATTAAATCGATGCTAGCTTGAGCAATTTCTGGATTTTCGCTTTTCGAAAAATCAGGACGATCTGACATCCAGAACTCAAATTCGGGTTTAGCCATGTAGTATGTTGCGTTTGGATAATTGGGTGAACCATCGGAATCCAATATGCCACCGATATGGTCGCGATGTGCGTGCGTAATGAGAATATCTGTTATCTTATTACAGTCAATATTCGCTAAAAGCAGACTTTCCATTAAATTTCCGGCTTTGTCGGTGTCATAATGTCCCTCACCAGTATCAATGAGTATGTATCGATTCTGTTGTTTAATCAGCATGATGATGATGGGTGCTTGGTAGATCTTTGTTGAAAGTGAAAGCCTTTGCAGTTCCATTTCGACTAGTTGAGACGGTATTTTTGGGGCAAGGGTAGGCTGTAATGTTTCTAATGTAAAATAACCATCTGTCAGGAGCACAAGTTCGAGCGTACCGAAGGGAATTTGTAGATGACCTGTTCTTTTAAGCTGTTTCATATTGCCAAAGTTGAACAAATTGCTTTTAACAATCTAATAGCGTTATGAAAATCAAACACAATGTAATAAATTGATAAAATATTTGCAATACTTATTGGGGCCTAAAGACTATACAACGATGTTCAGGAATGTAACTTGCCTTTTGTTCGTACCTGCTTCGTACCTTATTCGGATGCGATACAGATATTGTACAAATGCTGACCTGATTCCGACCAGACTCTGTACAGGAATTATCTGGTCGGAATTAGGTCAATAATTGTCGCCAGATTGTTCATCTCCGAAGGTGGTACGAACACAATACGAACACAACCCGAGGACGTCAGCCCTGGTGTTCTTGAACTGTCTTGTTCTCATGAACCGCTTTCTGCTGGGTTTTAAACAAGGTGCTGTTTTTGGTGCTGCCTTGGCGCCAGAAACAAAAAAAGCGCTTTCTGATTTCTCTGAAAGCGCTGTTGTCTGCGGAAGAGGCGGGATTCGAACCCGCGGTACCGTTTCCAGTACGACAGTTTAGCAAACTGTTCCTTTCGGCCACTCAGGCACCCTTCCTCGTTTTGACATTGCAAACATAAGGCAATTATTTGATTCTGCAAAGTCTAAATAATAAAAAAAATGCAAAAAAAATGTAACGTTGCAATAAGCGTTTGAAATTCAATTTGTTGTTTGACAATTAAAACTACATTGTTTTTTTGCTTAAATCGTAATCTACCCGAACATGGTAGATGCTTTTGAGCATTGCCTTAAAAATAACTGCCGATTCGGTGATATCTTTTAGCGTAATGTTACTATTATTGAACTGTCCCCGCATCAATTTATGTTCAATAATCTTATCGACAAGATTATTGATAGATTCTTCCGATGGTTCTTTTAACGCACGGGATGCGGCTTCGACCGAATCTGCCATCATGAGTACGGCTGTTTCCTTTGAAAAAGGAATAGGGCCGGGGTAGGTAAATAAAGACTCATCCACCAGTTTGTCGGGATTGTTCTTGACAAAAACGTTATAAAAATAGTCAACACGCGTCGTTCCGTGGTGTGTGCGGATAAAATCAAGGATCACGTCGGGCAATTGATGTTTTTTGGCAATATCGATCCCTTTGATGACATGTGATATAATAATCTGCGCACTTTGTTCCGGTGAAAGCTCGTCATGCGGATTTTTTTCTGTCTTCTGATTCTCGATGAAAAATTGAGGGTTTGTCAATTTTCCGATATCGTGGTATAGGGCTCCGGCGCGGACCAACAGTGGATTCCCGCCGATTTTGTAGATAGCGGCTTCCGCTAGATTAGCCACCTGTAGGGAGTGCTGAAAGGTTCCCGGAGCTTTAAAAGAAAGTTCCCGCAATAATTTGGAATTACTATTGGTAAGTTCCATGAGTGTGAGATCAGAGACAATGCCAAACAACTTTTCGAATGCATAGATCATCGGATAAGCCAATAAGGTGATCATGACGCTTACGAAAAAGGGAAGAAGGTCAGACCAGTAAATGGTGTCTATTGATCCGTTTCTGGTGACGACCAAGCCGATATAAGCAATCCAATAGGTGCCGAGGATGATAGCCGAGGAAATGAACAGCTGCTCCCGTTTGACCAATGTTTTAATACTATAGATCGCAACGATGCCCGCCATAAATTGCAGGAAGACAAACTCAAAACTATTTGGTACAAAAAGACCCGCCAGCAGCACCATCAACAGATGGATATTTAGCGCCACACGCGTATCAAATAGAATACGAATAATAATGGGGACGGCACAAAACGGCATATAATAGAGATTCGGTATCTTGATTTTAATGGCCCAGGATAGGACGCCGAGCATACCTATAATGACAATCATGATAATGACCAGCAATCTGTTGTTGAAATAGATGTCTTTGCGGAAAAGAAAAAGGAAAACCATTAGAATTGAAAGGGCGAGCGAGATGATTAGAAATTGCCCTAATGTCACATAATTTTGATTACCACTGATCTTGCCTTCATCTTCGTATACCTTCCGGAGCGATTCGAGTTTCTGGTAAGTTTCATTGGAAATTATTTTTTCTTTTTCGGCGATCAGTTCGCCTTTTTGGACTACACCCCGTGTCGCTGAAATATTAGCAATGGCATTCTGTTCCAAGGCTTCCGTCTGCTGGTCGTTATAAATATAGTTAATGGTAATATAGTTTTTTAAAGTCTCCTCGAGCCAGCTCTTTTGTTTTATTTTGGTCAATTTGGGCATGATCTCATCCATATACCCATAAGAGCTTTCGATGGTGTAACAGTCAGCCGTGTTTTTTTGACTGGCAACTTTGTCCTGGATCAGTGTGAAATTGTAATGCTTGGAAGCTGGAGATTTGTCATTGCTGCGGTTCTGAAACCGATTGTTCAATGAAAGGATGCCTTTGCCATAGAGATGGCTTAAGATGGCATTGCCGGCATTTCTATAATCCGCAATATTCTCATGTGTTGTATCCAGCTTGCTGCTTTGCCATTTTTCGGCCAGATCGGTATTGAACTGATCAATTTGCTCTTTGCTTGTCGTCGTATTGGCATTATAAATCGGTTGAATCGTGTTCAAGATACTTTTCTTGTCCGCATTCAATTCTTCCTGCGTTTTTAATATGGCAAAATTATAAGGTGATATCAGATTCTCATGATTCCATACTTTTCCCTTTTGGAATTCATAGCGAAAACGAGGCTGTTTGGGAAGGAATATACAGATCAGAATAATAGTGATAAGTATTAATCCAATTTTTCGGACGAGGTTCTCCGTTGTATTTAATTCTCTTTTGTACTTTATTTTTAGTCTTCCCACTGTGAGCTATATTTTTAATATAATGTTAATATACAAATGTAGTTATAATTTATTTTCTGCAGCTTCTGCCAATTGTCGTTTGTAGGTATTAAATCGGGTAAATGCTGTGATGAACAAAAAATACTTGTTATCTTTGCAAAAAAAATACAACATGTCAACAAAATCACATCTAATTGCACCATCCGTTCTTGCTGCAGACTTTGCAAAATTATACGATGATATCATCATGGTAAACAACAGTGAGGCAGATTGGTTTCATATTGATATTATGGACGGGGTTTTCGTTCCAAATATCTCTTTTGGATTTCCAGTTATGCAGGCTATTGCAAAACATGCTGCTAAACCTTTGGATGTACATTTGATGATTGTTGACCCCGATCGTTATCTGCAAGTATGTAAAGATTCGGGTGCTGAGATCATTACAGTGCATTACGAAGCATGTACACATTTGCATCGTACAATAGCTGCTATAAAAGAATTGGGATGTAAAGCTGGTGTCGCATTGAATCCACATACACCGGTTGCTCTATTAAAAGATGTTCTTGCAGATTTAGACTTGGTGTGTATTATGTCTGTTAATCCAGGGTTCGGTGGTCAGAAATTTATTCCGAATACCTACGCCAAGGTGCAGGAACTAAGGACGATGGCACAAGGCGTGAATGATGGACTGCTGATTGAAATCGATGGGGGAGTAACGACTGCGAATGCAGCACAGTTATTGAAAGCGGGAGCAGATGTTTTGGTGGCAGGTTCATTTGTCTTCAACGCGACAGATCCTTTGGAAACTGTGAAAGCATTAAAAGACATTGATATAACTGTAGAAAGTATATAAAAGGAAAAGGTGATTTGATAATATAAATCACCTTTTTTTTTGAAAGAAATAAATGCAAAATAGTGGATTGCAAAGAAAGATAGCGGGATTGCATAAGTTCTGTTTAGAACAATTCCAAATTGATTTAAATAAATGGAATGCATGCGTTTAAAGTTGGATTTTCACTATTTTTGTAATTAGTCATACAAGTTGATTTACGACAAATGAATCAACTTCAAAACATGAAGTGGAAGGGTTAATTTGTGATTTGTTAGGGGGACCCGATAGATGGCGTATTAGCTTAATTATATAACAGACATGGTGGCGTAGAAAGATAATGTGTTTTTATGCTGCCCATAAAATAGAAAGATAGATATCTATGAGTATTTACAACGATTACGTACAAGAGGTTGTAGAACGAGAAGGCCAAGGATTACATCCTAAGCCTATTGATGGAGCAGAATTACTAAGTGAGGTAATTGCTCAGATTAAAGATTTAAACAATGAAAATAGAGCTGAATCTTTAAGATTGTTTATTTACAACACGTTGCCGGGTACTACGCCTGCAGCGGGTGTTAAAGCACAATTTCTGAAGGAAATTATTTTGGGTCAATCAGTTGTTGCTGAAATTACACCTGATTTTGCTTTTGAATTGTTGTCACATATGAAGGGTGGTCCTTCGATCAGGGTCTTATTGGACCTGGCTTTGGGCACAGACCTAGCTATTGCAAAACAGGCGGCTGAGGTTCTTAAAACACAAGTTTTCTTATACGACGCAGATACTGCTCGTTTGAAAGAAGCTTTTGAGCAAGGCAATGAAGTTGCGAAAGATATTTTAGAAAGCTATGCAAAAGCAGAGTTTTTTACGAAACTGCCTGAGGTTGCTGAGGAAATTCAAGTGGTTACTTTTATCGCTGGTGAAGGTGATATCTCGACAGATTTATTGTCGCCAGGTAACCAGGCACACTCGCGTTCAGATCGTGAATTACATGGAAAATGTATGATCACACCTGAAGCACAGCAACAGATCGTTGAATTACAGGCGCAACACCCTGGTAAAAGCGTTATGTTAATCGCTGAGAAAGGAACAATGGGAGTGGGGTCATCTCGTATGTCGGGTGTAAACAACGTTGCACTATGGACCGGTAAACAAGCGAGCCCTTACGTTCCTTTTGTCAACATTGCACCAATTGTTGGTGGTACGAATGGTATCTCACCAATTTTCTTGACAACAGTGGACGTGACCGGAGGTATCGGTATAGACCTTAAAAACTGGGTGAAGAAAGTGGATGAAAATGGTAACGTAATCCGTAATGAGAAAAACGAGCCAATTCTTGAAGAAGCTTATTCTGTTGCTACAGGTACTGTCTTAACAATTAATACCAAGACTAAAAAATTATATAACGGCGAGCAGGAGCTAATCGATATTTCGAAAGCTTTGACTCCTCAAAAAATGGAATTTATTAAAGCAGGTGGTTCTTATGCTATTGTCTTTGGTAAAAAGATCCAAACTTTTGCAGCGGAAACTTTAGGTATTCAAGCGCCAGCAGTATTTGCCCCTTCAAAAGAAATTACAATTGAAGGCCAGGGTCTAACGGCAGTGGAGAAAATCTTCAATAAAAATGCGGTAGGTGTAACGCCAGGTAAGGTATTACATGCTGGTTCTGACGTGCGTGTGAAGGTGAATATCGTTGGCTCGCAAGATACGACAGGTTTGATGACTGCGCAGGAATTAGAAGCGATGGCTGCTACAGTAATTTCGCCTACAGTAGATGGGGCTTATCAATCAGGTTGTCATACTGCATCGGTATGGGATAAAAAAGCACAAGCCAATATTCCTAAATTGATGAAATTTATGAATGATTTTGGATTGATCACTGCACGCGACCCTCAAGGGGTGTACCATTCGATGACAGACGTTATTCATAAGGTATTAAATGATATTACCATCGATGAGTGGGCAATCATTATCGGAGGTGATTCACATACCCGTATGTCTAAAGGTGTTGCTTTTGGTGCTGACTCCGGTACGGTGGCGCTAGCTTTAGCGACAGGTGAAGCTTCTATGCCAATTCCTGAATCGGTCAAAGTTACGTTTAAAGGCAGTATGAAAGAACACATGGATTTCCGTGATGTGGTTCATGCGACACAAGCGCAGATGTTGCAACAGTTTGCCGGTGAAAATGTGTTCCAAGGTCGAATTATTGAGGTTCATATCGGTACGCTTTTAGCGGATCAGGCATTTACTTTTACAGACTGGACTGCAGAAATGAAAGCGAAAGCTTCTATTTGTATTTCACAGGATAATACGCTGATCGAATCATTGGAAATCGCTAAAAACCGTATCCAGATTATGATCGATAAAGGCATGGAAAACAAAAACAATGTTTTGCAGGGCTTAATTGACAAAGCGAACAAACGTATTGAGGAAATTAAATCTGGTGCTAAGCCTGCTTTAACTCCAGACACCAATGCGAAGTATTACGCTGAAGTTGTTATTGATCTGGATATTATCGAAGAACCGATGATCGCCGACCCGGATGTGAATAATGCAGATGTTTCGAAACGTTATACACACGATACAATTCGCGATCTTTCTTACTATGGTGGAAACAAAAAGGTGGATTTAGGTTTCGTCGGTTCTTGTATGGTTCACAAAGACGATTTGAAGATCGTATCGAAGATGTTGAAAAACATTGAACAGCAAAAAGGTGTTGTTACGTTTGAAGCGCCTTTGGTCGTTGCAGCGCCAACATACAATATCATTGATGAGCTAAAAGCGGAAGGCGATTGGGAATTCTTACAAAAGTACTCTGGATTTGAATTTAGCGATGCTTTACCAAAAAGTACTGCGCGTACTGAATACGAGAATATTATGTATTTGGAGCGTCCTGGTTGTAACCTTTGTATGGGTAACCAGGAGAAAGCAGCTAAAGGTGACACGGTAATGGCTACGTCAACCCGTTTATTCCAAGGACGTGTCGTTGAAGACAGAGATGGTAAAAAAGGGGAGTCTTTATTAGCATCAACTCCGGTTGTTGTTCTTTCAGCGATTTTGGGCCGGATTCCGAATATTGAAGAATATAAAGCTGCTGTGGAAGGCATTAACTTAACGAAGTTTGCGCCTATTCCAACAAAATAATTAGTGATAGGGTTTAGTAACTTAATTAAACAACATAAATTAGAGAGATATGGCTTTTGATATAGATATGATTAAAAAGGTCTATAGCCAATATGATGAGCGCATTTCTGCTGCTCGTCAGGTGGTTAACAAACCTTTGACTTTATCTGAGAAAATTTTGTATGCCCACCTTTGGGATGGCAATGCTACTGAGGATTACAAACGTGGCGTTTCTTACGTTGATTTTGCTCCAGATCGCGTTGCTATGCAGGATGCAACTGCACAGATGGCATTATTGCAATTTATGCAAGCTGGGCGTCCAAAGGTAGCGGTTCCTTCTACTGTACACTGTGATCACCTGATTCAGGCGAAAGAGGGTGCGGATAAAGATTTGGCTCGTGCTAAAAGCGAAAGTTCTGAAGTATTCAACTTTTTGAGTTCTGTATCCAATAAATATGGTATCGGTTTTTGGAAACCCGGAGCTGGTATTATTCACCAAGTCGTTTTGGAAAACTATGCGTTTCCAGGCGGTATGATGATCGGTACAGACTCGCATACGGTGAATGCCGGTGGTTTAGGTATGGTTGCGATCGGTGTGGGTGGTGCTGATGCGTGTGATGTGATGGCAGGTTTACCTTGGGAACTTAAATTCCCGAAACTGATCGGTGTAAAATTAACGGGTAAGTTGAGTGGATGGGCGGCAGCAAAAGATGTGATCCTCAAAGTCGCGGGTATTTTGACTGTAAAGGGTGGAACTGGTGCCATTGTCGAGTATTTTGGCGAAGGTGCGGAGTCGCTATCGTGTACAGGTAAGGGAACCATCTGTAACATGGGTGCTGAAATTGGTGCAACAACCTCAACTTTCGGTTATGACGAATCGATGGAACGTTATCTGCGCGCTACGGGTCGTGCCGAAGTAGCTGATGCGGCCAATGCTATAAAACAGCATTTGACTGCGGATGCTGAGGTCTATGCTGACCCAGAACAATATTTTGATCAGTTAATTGAAATCAATCTGTCTGAATTAGAGCCTTCTCTAAACGGTCCTTTTACGCCAGATTTGTATACTCCGGTTTCACGCATGCGTGAAGAAGCAACGAAAAATGGCTGGCCTCTGCAAGTTGAATGGGGATTGATCGGTTCATGTACAAACTCTTCCTATGAAGACTTGTCACGTGCGGCTTCTATTGCAAGACAGGCTGTTGATAAAGGGCTTATCACAAAAGCTGAATTCGGTATTAATCCAGGGTCAGAGCAAGTGCGTTTTACGGCTGATCGCGATGGTTTGCTGAAAACTTTTGAAGATCTCAATGCGACAATTTTTACAAATGCATGTGGTCCATGTATCGGTATGTGGGATCGTGTAGGGGCCGATAAACAAGAGAAAAATACAATCGTTCATTCTTTCAATCGTAACTTTGCAAAACGTGCAGATGGTAATCCAAATACCTATGCATTTGTTGCATCGCCAGAATTGGTAGCTGCAATTGCAATTTCTGGTGATTTGGGTTTCAATCCGGTAACTGATACCTTGATAAACAACAAGGGTGAACAAGTGAAGCTGGATCCACCTGTGGGGGATGAGTTGCCAACAAAGGGATTTGCGGTAGATGACCCAGGGTACCAAGCGCCAGCTGCTGATGGTAGTTCGGTGGTGGTTGATGTAGCACCTACTTCTGATCGTCTTCAATTGTTGGAGCCTTTTGCTCCATGGGAAGGTACAGATTTGAAAGGGTTGAAACTATTGATTAAGGCGAAAGGTAAATGTACTACTGACCATATTTCTATGGCTGGTCCTTGGTTGAAATACCGTGGTCACTTGGATAATATCTCAAATAACATGTTGATTGGCGCCTTGAATTTCTTCAATGAGAAGACTGATAGCGTTAAAAATCAACTTACAGGCGAATATGGTCCTGTTCCTGCAACACAGCGGGACTATAAAGCACACGGTATTGGTTCAATTGTGGTCGGTGATGAAAACTACGGTGAAGGTTCTTCCCGCGAGCATGCTGCGATGGAACCTCGTCATTTAGGTGTTCGTGCTGTTTTAGTTAAGTCTTTTGCCCGTATTCACGAAACAAACCTGAAAAAACAAGGTATGTTGGGATTAACGTTTGCAAATAAAGACGATTATAACAAGATTCAGGAGAATGATACCATTGATATTATCGGTCTGACAGAATTTGCTCCAGGTAAACCATTAACGCTTGTGTTACATCATGCTGATGGTACTTCGGAAGAGATTTTGGCGAATCATACCTACAATGCGCAACAAATCGAGTGGTTTAAAGCCGGTGGAGCTTTGAATATCATCCGCAAAAATCAAGGATAATAATTCTTTAGAAATAAAATGAAAAGCTGCTTTCCTGGAAATGGGAAGCAGCTTTTTTTTGAAAGTGTCTGATGTTATTCGACAGAAAGAACTTGCTAGTTTGCTTTAACTGCTCTCGGTGCTTGAGAAGTCAAGAAGGTTTGTTTTTTAAATCGAATGACATTTCTGTGATCTTCGTCATATTTTACCAATTTCCACTGTTTTTATTTGCTTATAAAATAGAATGCCGGTACTTTTGCCCAACGTTTTTAGCACCGATATGAGAAAAATATTTTTAACGATTGGAGCACTTGCACTAAGTGTTTCTGCCTTATTTGCCCAAGAAAATCCTGAGATAGGAAAAAGCATTTTCAAACCGAAAAATTTGAGAACAGAGAGTAACAAGGGCAAATTCTTCTTCTTTTGGGGGTACAACTTCTCTTCTTACGCGAAATCAGATATTCATTTTACGGGACCTAATTATGATTTTATTCTGCATGATGTAAAAGCGGGTGACAGGCCAACTAAATTTGGTTCAACGTATTTTGATCCAAGCAGACTGACTATTCCGCAATTTAATCTGCACTTTGGTTATTATATCAAGGATAATTATTCCATTTCATTGGGATGGGACCATATGAAATATGTGGTCGATATTCCGCAACAGGTGAAAATTTCGGGTTTTATCGGTGAAGAGATTTCTAACCCTGGTATTCCGACAGGAAATCGCGCTGGTCAATATAACGGTGAATTGATTACTGTAGACTCCGCCATGCTGACATTTGAACACACCGATGGCTATAACTTTGCCTCAGTAGGGCTAGAGCGTTATGACGACATCATCAATAACCGCAAGGGTCAACAGGTATTGACGATGGAATCGGGTGTGGATGTAGGCTTATTGATTCCTCGTTCCGACGTACATCTTTTTGGTGAAGGAGCCAACCATTTTTGGAACATTGCAGGGTATGGCGCTTCGGCAAAAGTTGGTTTGCACTACCGTTTTTATAAAGGACTCTATCTTCAGGGGAATTTCAAAACGGGCTGGACTGATTTAACAAACATTCGTACAACTGGAAGAAGAGGCGTAGATAAAGCCTCTCAACAAATATGGTTTTTTGAAAATTACTGGGCTTTGGGCTTTAGGTTTTAAAATATATTCGATACAAAAAAGGCTACTTTAAAGTAGCCTTTTTTGTATATTCTTTTTATATCCTATTTCATCTTCTATAAACGTCTCAGCTAAATGTCGCTCAGTTTGAAAATATCCTTTACCCGAATACCTTTTTCAGTACGCTGAAGTGTACAGCATTCATGTATCGGATCGTGTTCGAAAAATAAGATGTATTCATTATCGACGATCTCATTCCAATAGCTGTTGCGTTCCTCCATGGTCACGAGAGGTCTAACATCATAGCTCATAACATAAGGAATGGGGATATGTCCCACCGATGGCAATAGATCCGCCATATAGAGGATCGTTTTGCCTTTATACAGTATCTGAGGCAGCATCATCGCTTCTGTATGACCGTGTGCATAACGGATAGCAATATTGCTTCCGAAAGGATTTTGGTGATCTTCGACAAATTTTAATTGCCCACTCTCTTGTATTGGTAAAATGTTCTCTTTTAAGAAAGAAGCTTTTTCGCGTGGATTAGGATCGGTAGCCCAAGACCAATGGTCGCTATTGCTCCAAAAATGAGCATTTTTAAAAGCCGGAACGAGTTGTTCACCTTGGCGGGCGATAGCGCCACCACAATGATCGAAATGCAGGTGTGTAAGGATGACATCGGTGATATCACTTCTGTCAAACCCACTATTTTTTAATGATTTATCCAGCGTTGCATCGCCATGAAGATAATAATAGCTGAAGAATTTTTCATTTTGTTTGTCTCCCAATCCTGTATCGACCAGCATTAAACGATTACTGTCCTCGATGAGGAGCAGGCGGTTTCCCCAGGTACACATATTGTTTGAGTCGGCCGGGTTTGTTTTGTTCCAGATACTCTTGGGGACAACGCCAAACATTGCACCGCCATCAAGTTTGAAAAATCCCGTTTCTATGGCATGTAATTTCATTCGCAGATGATATGTCTTTTAATGATCTGTTTTTACCTTATTAATATTTGTAAAGCTTGGAACAATTTACGAAAAATATGTGATATTTTTTGATGGTGATAAATTGATGTGCTAAAAAAATATGCTAAAAAGTTTAATTTTTTTTACCTCTATAAGTTGCTGTTAATGAGTGTTTTGTTTTTGTGTTTTTTGTACAATAAGCTTGATTTTTAGGTAATTAAGTTTTGTTTTTAGCGAAAAATGCCTTTAAATTTGGGCACATTTTAAAACAAACAAAAAATATGAAAAAGGGTAACATTGGAAACGCGCCTGATTTGAAATATTTAAAAATTGATAGTACAAAAAATGTATTTTATCAATTGCCTGTTTCTGAATTGGTCGAACATGCCTTAGCAAATCACGAAGGTCGACTTTCTGATACGGGAGCGCTAGCTGCTGATACAGGGAAATTTACTGGAAGATCGCCAAAAGATCGGTTTCTGGTCGAAGATTCTTTAACTAAAGATAGCGTTTGGTGGGGAGAGATCAATCAACGAATGTCTCCGGCTAATTTCGAAGCACTACTCTCGAAAGTAGCGGCTCACTTAAGTGATCAAATCATCTATGTAAGAGATTGTGCTGCAGGGGCTGATCCAGCTTATCAAATAGATTTACGTGTTGTTACGGAAACAGCTTATCAAAGTATATTTGCCAATAACCTGTTTCTACGGCCGGAGCCAAATCCAGATGCCCAGCCAGCCTGGTCGATTTTAGCCGCTCCGACGCTGCTTATCGATGAGCCGCATCAATATGGCATTATCAACGAAAATTTTGTCGCGATTGACTTTACAAAAAAGATAGTACTGATTGCAGGGACCGGTTACACGGGGGAGATTAAAAAGAGCATTTTTTCAATATTGAACTTTATTTTGCCATTCCAGCATAATGTGCTTTCTATGCACTGCTCGGCGAACACTTCGAAGGAAGGGGAGACAGCGTTATTTTTCGGACTTTCAGGTACAGGGAAAACGACCCTGTCGGCTGATAGAAACAGAAAGTTGATTGGTGATGATGAGCATGGATGGAGCGAAAGGGGAATATTCAATTTCGAAGGCGGCTGCTACGCCAAATGTGTAGGGTTGTCAGAAGACAAAGAACCTGAGATCTTTCACGCAATTCGTTTTGGGGCTCTCCTTGAAAATGTTGTGTTGGATGAATTTGATCGACCTGATTATAACGATATTAGCAAGACAGAGAATACGAGGGTATCCTATCCCATCGATTTTATGGAAAATGCCGAAATAAATGGAATTGGCAATGAACCAGAAAATATTTTTTTCCTTACAGCAGATGCTTTTGGTGTACTTCCTCCCATTTCATTGTTGACCACCGATCAGGCGGTATATCATTTTGTCAGTGGTTATACAGCAAAGGTTGCCGGTACAGAGGTCGGGATAAAGGAGCCTACAGCAGCATTTTCAACCTGTTTTGGACAGGCATTTTTACCGCTCCATCCTTCAAAATATGCGGCCTTGCTGCGTTCGAAACTAGAGCAAAATCGTAACATCAAAGTTTGGCTAGTGAATACAGGCTGGATTGCTGGTCCTTACGGAATAGGTAGACGTATTAAGCTGAATTATACACGATCGCTAATTCGCGCGGCCATGGACGGTTCACTACTGGAATCTCAGTTTAATAAGCATGATATTTTTGGATTGGAATATCCAACGAGCTGTGGAGAGCATGTTCCTGCACAAATTTTAGATGCACGCGGTTTATGGAACAATGATGAGGCTTATGACATGCAAGCAAAACGCTTGGCGAAGCTGTTCATTTCGAATTTTGAAAAATTCAATAATGAAATGCCGGACTCCGTGCTGGCCGCAGGACCTAAAATCGAAACTACGATACTTGTATCTTAATTCGTTTTAATATTATAAAAAAACAGGAGGAAATACTTTTCCTCCTGTTTTTTTATAATGATACCTTACCAGACCGACAGTCATTTAGTCGTGTTTTGTAACGAAAGAATCTATTTTTTCCTGCTCACTTCCAACAAGCGCATTGATAATCAGTTTGAAGGACGCTAAGCGGGCCTTTTTCTTGTTATCTTTGGTAATTTCTAACCAAGGCGATTTTTTGGTGCTTGTCTTTTTAAATAAATCTTCAATATAACCCGTATAAACATCCCATTTCTCCTGCGCCTGCTCGTCCAGCACACCGATTTTCCATTGTTTTAGGATATCTTCTTTTCGCTCTTTTAATCTTTCGGCCTGCTCTTCTTTGCTGATATTCAGGAATAATTTGATAAGGATGATGCCATCGTCGATTAACTGCTTCTCAAATTCAGGAACTTGGTTCATAAACAGCTCGTGCTGTTCCTTGGTGCAAAATCCAAATACTGGTTCAACAACAGCTCTGTTATACCAGCTGCGGTCGAAAATCACAATTTCCCCAGCATTGGGGAGCTGTTTGATATATCGTTGAAAATACCATTGTCCAGCTTCCTCCTCGGTTGGTTTAGGCAATGCAACAACGCGCACCTTTTTGGGATTCAGGTATTGGGTTACACGGCCAATTGTACCGCCTTTACCCGCAGCGTCCCTGCCTTCAAAAATAATCAGTACTCGTTTTCCTTTTTCAATGATTTCATATTGAAGTTTTAAGAGCTTGACTTGGAGCTCGTAAAGCTCCTTTTCATAATCGTAAACATCATTGAATTTTTTTATCTCCAGAATGCCATGCTGTTCCAGATAGTTTAAAACATCTTTGTTTTCGTAGATCTTCTGAAGTTCATTTAAATCGTATTCTGCCATATGCTATTGATTTATACGTTCGTTTTCCTAAAGTTACTTATTGAATTGTTAAAAAACGTCAAATTTCATATAATTCCGAATGGGATGTGTAATAATAAGCTCTTCACTTACGTTTAGAATTCTAAACAGCAAAAAAGGCTGTTTGCATAAATAAGACTTTTCATAAATTTAGGTTAATAATTGGTTAGGTTAGCTCGGAGTTCCCCACTTCGAGCTTTTTTGTCGGATGGGGGATCGCTTCAAGAGTACGAAAAAATACGATTCTGTTCCCGCTTAATTGAGCTGATCCTCCGTTTATTCTAAATGTTAAAAAATGTTAAATGGCATCTATTCTTATAATGAATTCAAAAATGCGACGTTTTCATTACAAATACTTTTCATAAAATAGGTTAATATATGGCTAACGAAAGCTCAGAGTTCCCCACTCTGGGCTTTTTATTTTTCAGGTCCCATTTTCGACTTAAAGGCTTTTTTTGACTTAAGTCAATGTTAGCTTTTTGATCCGTAGCATATTTGTACTCGAAATATAGTTGTGTGGGGGGGGCAGTCATAAAAAAGTTGCATTACAGATGCGTGGTACAGCACTTGGAGCTTGTGTTGCATTGGTGGATTTGCCTCTACGAATGGCAGGGGCATTGGCGGGATTAGTAGCGGGCCCGTTTGGTTATCAGTCGGTTTATTTATTGGGGGAATCAGCTGTCTGCTCGCTATCCTTATATTGATCTGCGACATGAAATAAGCTCAGAGCAATTCACTGTTTGTTGCAGTAAAGAGTCTCATTAAAGTCGGGCGGAACTTAAATCGATATATATAAAATAAGACGGACCAGATGTACATCCGGTCCGCCTTATTTATTGTGTATTTTGCTGCGCTCTAGGCAACTTCTCTTAGATCTACTGCTACTACACGGGATACACCTTGTTCCACCATGGTTACTCCATAGATGATGTCTGTACTTGCAATCGTTTTCTTATTGTGTGAGACTACGATAAATTGTGAATTTTTCGAAAAATCCCGGATAATATTGTTGAACTTATCAATATTCGTATCATCTAAAGGAGCGTCCACCTCATCGAAGATACAAAATGGTGCCGGTTTAGAAAGATAGAGTGAGAATAAGAGAGCTGTTGAAGTCAAGGTCTTTTCACCACCCGAAAGCTGATTGATAGACAGCGGCCTTTTCCCTTTGGGTCTTGCAATAATGTCGATATCTGAATCCAACGGATTGCTCGGGTCTGTGAGTACCAGGTCACAGCTGTCTTCTTCGTTAAATAGCGAACGGAATACTTTAACGAAGTTATTCCTCACGGCATCAAATGTAAACATAAACTGAACCTGAGCGGTATCGTCAATTTCTTTTATTGTTGCCATCAAGGATCCTTTTGCTTCAATTAAATCAGCTTTCTCTTTGTTAATGAAATCATAGCGTTCGTTCATCTCGTCGAAAGCCTCTTTTGCCATCAGATTGATCGTTCCAAATTCATCAAGCTGTTTCTTGAGTTTGCTACATTTGGTTGCCAATGTCGCTTGATCTTCTGTGATCTCAGGCGCATCTTCACGGTCAATTAGATCTTTCAATTCAATGTTGAATTCAACGGAAAGGCGTTCTTTTAAGGCATTGAGGTCGATCTGCAGACCTGTTTTTTTATCTTTGATCTCTGAAATAAGAAAGTCACTCTGCTCTTTTGAACGACGCTGCTGTGTCAGGGCGTCTTCGAGATTATTGATTTTCTGCTTATCTGCATAGTAGTTGTCTTCCAATTCTTTAAGACCATCTTCTAAAGCAATCTTCTGCTCATACATGGCAATAAGATCCCGATCTTCTTCATCTTCAAATGGAATGGTTGTTCTTAACGCTTCTTGCACTTCAACTAATTCTGCACTGTTTCGCTCCAGACGGAGTTCGTGGTCATCCTTCTGCGTCTCTCTAAATTCGAGATCTTTCGTGATATTGGAAACTTTGTTTAACTGTTGATGATAAGCGATATTCTCTTGATTGTATGCGGTCGATTTTTCGTTAAGTATTTCAGCTATTTCATGGAACTGGTCCTGTAAAGTCGATAATTCGGCGATACTCTGTTCTTTTTCCTGGCGCAGCTCCTGAAGCTGTGGCTCGGCAATCCTTAAATCTGATTCTATACTTTCAATTTTCTCCTGAATATCTTTTTTACGGGCCTGGGAGTTATTGATGAAGGCTTGATATTGCTCTTGCTTTGTTTTGACAGTAATTAATTCATTATTCAGTCTATTGAGCTGAAAACGAAGCTCATCGATTAACTCTTTCTGCGAATTGCCGCGTAGTACATCCAAGCGAGCTGTTTCGGCGGTTATTTTATCTTCAAGTTTTGCTATTTCCTGATTTAAGGTTTTGATCTCTTGGGATAACACTTCGAGGTTTTTCGCTCTTCCGATACGTTTGCCCTCAAATAATCCCACGGAACCACCAGAAAGACCCAAATGATGTTTCGAAAAACGTCCATTTTTTTGCAGAATCACCTGTCCCAGAGCAGGTAGCTTTTCATCCAGTTCTTTTTCATTGTCATGTTTAAGAATAAAGACCTGCTGGAGCAGCATCGTACATAAAGCCTTGTACTTTTCGTCTACTGTAATCACATCCAACGCAGACATCAAATTGTCATTTGGTGCAGGGGCAGCGCTTGGCGAGTGTGTTATGGCATCTAAAACAAAGAAATTAGCTCTTCCTTTTGCGGCATCGCTCAATAGCTGAATTGCTTGAACAGCATCTTGTTGTGTTTCGACAACATAGTGATTCATTATAGGCTCTAGATAGTTCTCAATAGCCACGCGATAATCTTCCTGACAGAAAAGGACATCTGATAGGAGCGGAGGTTGCTTTTTCCATCCTGCATTTTTCTTGAGGAACCGAATGGAATCGGGGAAACCTTCTAAATTATCAACAAGAGATTTCGTGAGGTTGTATTCGTTTTGTTTGGCATCTACCAGACGGAGGTCTTTGGCAAGCTGGGCCTTAAGTTCTTCTAGGTTTGCCTGGCACTGACTGATCTGTCCTTGGAGCTCTTCTTCCAGCTGGTTTGCTGAGTCATACTGTAACTGCTGTGCTTCCACACGGCCTTCCAGTTCAGTAACAGCAGAATTAAACTGCTGCAATTCGGCTTCTTTTGCTTCTGTATCTACACTATTGCGAACAGATTCTTGGAGGAGGGCTTCTTTCTGAATGGTAAATACGGCAAGATCTTTTTCTAATTTGTAGATTTTTGCCTGTAATTCAGCATTACTCTTATTAAAAAGATCAAGCTTTCCCTTTGCCGATTGTTGCTGTCCCCTCAGTTCGTCGACTTCGGATTTATCCGATTCAAGATTCGTTTTTAACGAATCGAGTTTATTTTGTTCATCAAACAATTCTTCATTCAGTCGTTTGATGGTGTAGAGTACATGATTAAGCTGTTGTTTATCACTGTTGATATCGAGGTTCAACCGGTTCTCTTTATCTTGAAGATTTTTGACCTTTTCGTTTTTGATCTTCTTTTCCGATTCATAACCTCGGATTTTATTGACAAATTCCTGCGTTGTTTTTTGCTGTACCGAAAGGTTTTTTTCTTGTTCCAAATTTGTCTGGCGGAGTGATTGGAGTTCCGTTTCCGCATTCAGAATACTTTGATGTGCATTGGCAGCATCTTTCTGAACCTTGGATTCTTGTGTTTGAAGTCTTTCCAATTCAGTCGAGAAATCTGCTATTTTATAATAAGCCAAATCTATACTGCTTTGGCGGTATTCTGCTTTAAGTGAGGTATATTTTTCAGCTTTTTTAGCTTGATTTTCTAATGATTTGAGGTTCTTTGTGATTTCGTAAAGCAAGTCATCTACACGGCTAAGATCGGCCTCAGTATCTCTCAGCTTTGCCAAAGTCTGTTTTTTACGAACTTTATACTTAGAGATTCCAGATGCTTCTTCGAAGAGGTTGCGACGTGAATTATCTTTATTATTGATAATTTCATCAATCATTTTCAATTCGATGATCGAATAGCTGTCCGCACCAACTCCGGTATCCAGGAACAGATCTGTGATATCTTTTAAACGACATTTGACATCATTCAATCGATATTCACTATCGCCGTTGCGAAACAGCTTCCGCGTGACGGTTACTGTCGAGAATTCCGTTGGCAAAATATTATTGTTGTTGTTGAAGGTCAGCGAGACCTCTGCAAGGTTTGCCGGTTTTCTATTTTTCGTTCCATTGAAGATAATATTTTCCATCTTATCGGAGCGAAGCATCTTTGTGCTCTGCTCTCCCAGCACCCAGCGTATGGCGTCGACCACATTGGACTTCCCACATCCATTGGGGCCAACAATCGCTGTGACACCATCATTGAAGTTGATCGTGATCTTGTCTCCGAAACTTTTAAATCCTTTAATTTCTAGTTTGGTTAACTGCATTTATACCAAATTTGTTTGTCGTTATAAGCTTGCGAAAATAGTAAAATTAAACAATAATTTTTCCTTTCTTTATTCACATTTTCCTGTTTCAGGATCACATGAAGGGCCTTCTTCGCCTCTGCGTTCAAGCGGTGTTGGCTGACTGGCCAAGCATTCATTTATGGTGTTGTGAAAGACTTCCATGGGCTGTGCTCCGGGGATAGCATATTTTCTGTCAAATACAAAGAAAGGGACACCTCGGAGTCCTAAGCTGACACCTTCTTGAATATCCTGTGCAACATCATAAGCATATTCATCAGATTCCAATAAGTTTTTTACCTCCTGAGCGGAAAGATGCTCTTGCGCAGCAATCGTGCTGAGCACCTCGTTGTTATTTACATCAAGACCATCCGTAAAATGAGCTTTAAATAAGGCTTTCTTGATCTGAGTGCCTTTTTGTTGCGCTTGGGCAAAATGTATCAGACGATGTGCTTTTTTTGTATTTACAACGATTGCTTTTTCAAAGTTCAGATCAATACCCAGCTCTTTTCCTTGTGCACTGAGCTGTGAGGTCATCGCAACGACATCGTCCATACTCATGCCTTTCGTTTGAACGAGGTAATCGTAGGTTGGCATTGCTGGAGCATCTTCGGGATAATCAGGGTTAAGCTGATACGATTTCCAGATGATTTTAGCGGATGGCTTACTTGTGGACTCCTGAAGAGCTAGTTCAAGCTTTGTCAGACCAATATAACAAAAAGGACAAATGATGTCCGACCAAATTTCTATTTTCATATTTCTTTTTTTACTGCGTATATTGTAATCAAAAATACATATAATAACGATGATTATCTGTTTACATTGTTGCATGGATGTAAACAAGTGTTTCAAGTATTTGTATAACTATGGTGGAGAAAGCTTTTTTAAATCGTAAAGTTACCCTTGTTCTGGGCGGGGGTGGTGCAAGAGGCCTGGTGCATATTGGTATTATTCGACGTCTTGAAGAGCTGGGCTACGAAATCGATGAGGTGGTAGGTTGTTCAATAGGAGCGCTTGTCGGTGGTATCTATGCACAGGGGAAGATGGATGTTCTGGAAGAATGGATGCAGCGCCTGACGAAGAAATCGGTCTTTAATATGATGGATTTTAGCTGGAAGGGACTGGGGATGATGAAGGGGATCAAGGTGTTTAACGCCTTGAAATCTGTGATTCCGGATGCTAATATTGAGACTTTCCCTATTTTGTTTAAAGCCGTTGCGACAGATCTAAACTACGAAAAGGAGGTTGTGCTGGACTTTGGAAGTATGTATGATGCCATTCGGGCGTCGATTGCCATTCCCGCGGTGTTTACAGCTGTAGAAGACGACAATCATGTCTATGTTGATGGCGGGGTACTCAATCCATTGCCTATAAATCATGTCACCAAGAAAGAGAACCTAATCATAGCGGTTAATCTGGAATCTAAACCGGATAAACAATATTCTGTTATCAAAAAACTGGATACAAGGACTTCGAATTCGTTGGATATACTCCAAGCGTCATACTATGTGATGCGCAGGAAAATGAGCCGTATGATTGTTGATTTATACCGGCCCGATGTGGTGGTGGACATTCCCTATAATATCTGTAACCTTTGGGATTATCACCGCTCTGAATTTTTGGTCCAGAAGGGGCGGGAATATATTGACAAAGCATTAAAAAACAAAGCCAAAGCAAAGTAGTTTAGGACGATCAAGGGACTACTTTGCTTTGGCTGTACATGGTTTCTCTGGCATTGAGATACACTGAAACTGATATTTTTATTCTAAGCGAACCATGCGAAGTATTTGTTAAAACAAATTGGGGTAATCGCTAATAATGCCATCAACTTTCACGGCTTTTAGTTGCTCGATTTCTTCTTTCGTATTGACTGTCCAAGGAATGACCTTGATACCAGCTTTGTGACACTGCTTGACATAATCGCTTGTTACTATTTTATGATGCGGACTTATAATAAAAGGCGTAAAACCCAAAGCTGCAATTGTTTGCTCAATACTTTTTGTATGGTTTGCATCAATAAGATAAGAAACTTTGATTTGAGGATATGCTTTGTGCAGATAGTTAATGGCTCTGCTATCAAACGATTGAATAACGGTTCGCGCAGCAATTTTTTTATCGGTGATTACCTGTACCATAAGATCCACAAATTCTTCAACCCTTGGATGGAAAATACCATCTTTATCTTCCTTACTTTTCACTTCGATATTGTAAAACATCGGCGCTTTCCTTTTTAGATTTGCGTAGGCTTCAGTACTATCAATAAGGTCTGCTAGTTTTGCTATACGTGTAACCTGTTTTTTTTGTTCAGGAAACTCTTTGTAAAATTTCGATCCGATATCGTACTTAACCAGATCTTTATAAAGCATATCGTAAATTCTCAACGGTTTGTCCTTGTCAGAAATTTCGGTGCCATTGGGTTTCAATACAAACTTCGGGTTAAGGTAATCGTCGTGAAAGACAACAACCTTACGGTCTTTGGTAATATGACAATCCATTTCCAGTGTTGTCACCTTTGCAAAATCTATTGCATTTTTCATGGCAGCGATAGATTCTTCAGGGTATAGGCCGCGGCCACCACGATGCGCTTCCAAGCTAAGTTTAGGGAAATTGTCTGAAGTTGATTTTGCTGAATCTTTCATAACTGAACAAGATGCAAATGGTAATAACGTGCCCCAAAAGGCAATTCTGAGAAGACTTCTTTTCATTATTAAAATATTTAAACAAAATAGCGGAGTTGTTATATATTGCCCTTTTGAATAAGCGAATATACATATATATTTTGCTTTTACGTATTTTAACTGTTTCGAATACTTGATTTTGCAACTTTATGAAGGTGAATTCGAAACCGAATAAAGTTAAATGAATTTGTTTTGATTTGAAATTGAGGGGCACAAAGTAGTTCGATGGGCAAATTACCTTGATCTGACAGCGTTTCTATGCCAACCATGAGCTCGTTACCTGCTTCTTGATTGTAGGATAAATTTCTTAATTGTCGACATGAAATCTATTTTTTTTGTCTTTTTTGTAAGAAATTATTGTCATTCCTTTCAGAATTCCCTTTATTTGCACAAATCTCAAATTAGATGGCGAAAAATTTATTGATAGTTGAGTCTCCGGCGAAAGCGAAAACGATAGAAGGGTATTTAGGAAAGGATTTTTTGGTCAAGTCAAGTTATGGACATATTCGCGACTTGGTGAAAACCGATGATGCAATTGATACCGAAAAGAATTTTGAACAAAAGTATGAAGTTCCATCCGACAAAAAGGCGGTTGTAAGTGAACTGAAGAAATTGGCTAAAGCTGCAGAAACCGTTTGGTTAGCGTCCGATGAGGACCGCGAAGGAGAGGCTATTTCATGGCATTTATTTGAGACTTTGGGATTAAAAGATGAAAGCACAAAAAGAATTGTGTTTCATGAGATTACAAAGCCAGCTATTTTGAAGGCTATTGACAACCCGCGTAAAATAGATTATAACCTCGTAAATGCACAACAAGCGCGAAGGGTGTTAGATCGATTAGTCGGATTTGAATTGTCTCCGGTTCTATGGAAAAAGGTGAAACCTTCTTTATCTGCCGGACGCGTGCAGTCAGTTGCGGTTCGTCTGATTGTAGATCGTGAGCGTGAAATCAATAAATTTGAACCCGAAGCGGCTTTTAAGATCGTTGCTTTTTTTCATACGGGAAAAGTTAAGGATAGTTTTAAAGCCGAGCTTCCGCAGCGTTTTGCGACAGAGGCAGAGGCGACCAAATTTTTGGAGGATTGTAAAGCAGCGCTTTTTTCTGTAAAAAATCTCGAAACAAAACCTGCGAAGCGTTCACCGGCAGCGCCATTTACTACATCAACATTACAGCAGGAAGCAAGCCGGAAACTTGGATTTTCGGTTGCCCGCACCATGCAGGTGGCTCAAAGGCTGTATGAATCAGGACGAATTACCTATATGCGTACCGATTCTGTTAATTTGAGTGATACGGCGATTGAGGCTGCTGAAAAGGAAATCAAATCGGCTTATGGTAACCAGTACCATAAAGTCAGAAAATATAAAACAAAGACATCGGGTGCACAAGAGGCGCACGAAGCTATTCGTCCTACTTATTTCTCTGAGCACACCATCGATGGCGATGCATCCGAAAAAAGATTATACGAGCTTATTTGGAAAAGAGCAATTGCTTCTCAAATGAGTGAAGCGGAGTTTGAACGTACATTGGCAAAAATCGACATATCAACTCGTACTGAAGATTTGAATGCTTCAGGAGAGGTGATGAAATTTGATGGATTCTTGAAAGTTTACATGGAATCCTTGGATGACGATCAAGACAACGCGATGGACGAAGATAGTGACAATGCTATTCTTCCACCATTAGCTGTTGGTATGCCATTAACGTTGAAAAACATGTCGGCGACGGAGCGTTTTACACGACCTCCAGCACGTTATACGGAAGCTGCTTTGGTGAAAAAATTAGAGGAATTGGGAATTGGCCGTCCTTCAACCTACGCCCCTACGATTTCAACGATTCAAAACCGCGGGTATGTCATAAAGGAAGAGCGTGAAGGTAAATCGCGCGATTACCGTGTACTGACATTAAAGGATGCCGAATTAACAGCGGTAACAAAAACCGAAATCACTGGTGCCGAAAAAGGAAAAATGTTTCCAACAGATATCGGTGTTGTCGTGAATGACTTTTTGGTTGAACACTTCAACGGTATTGTGGATTTTCATTTTACGGCCAACGTAGAAAAAGAATTTGATGATATTGCGCATGGACTGACCGAATGGACAAAAATGCTGCATGATTTCTATGGGCCTTTTCATTCTGAGGTAGAAGATACTTTAGTCAATGCAGATCGTGCGAATAATGAGCGTGAGCTCGGTGTCGATCCGGTTTCCGGTAAGCCTGTTTCGGTTCGCATTGGTAAGTTCGGCCCATTGGTACAGATTGGTTCTCCTGACGATGAAGAGAAACCTCGTTTTGCTTCCTTGAGAAAGGGACAGATGATCGAAACCATTACTTTTGATGATGCCATGGAATTGTTCAAATTACCGAAAAAAGTTGGTTTATTTGAAGATAAGGAAATGACGGTTGCTGTTGGGCGATTTGGACCTTATATCCGTCACAATTCGGCGTTTTACTCACTACCAAAAGGTGTTGACCCATTGGATGTGACAGAAGAAGAGGCGATACAGATTATCAAAGACAAACGTCAGAAAGATATCGAAAAAGTGATTCGGGTTTTTGATGAAAATCCGGATGCTCAGATTGAACAGGGACGCTGGGGGCCATTTATTCGTTTTGGCAAGCAGAATCTGAAGATTCCTAAGGGAACGGAAATTGAAAAAATTACCTATGAAGATGTGTTAAAATGGGCTGAGGCGGATGCGCCAAAAGGAAAAGCAACTAAAACAAAAACAACAGAAAAGAAAACTGTAGCAAAAAAGACTACCGCTAAGAAGGCTCCAGCTAAAAAAACTACAAAGTCTAAATAAGCATGAAAGCAGATTTGCCTGAAAATATAGTCAAAGACATTATGATCGCCGTCGTTTTGGAAGGTGAGACGGTGGAGACAAAAAATTGGACTGTCTATGTTATCAACGACAAGAATATTGCTATTCAGAACGTGCTGATTAGCTCAAAAGGTTATGGCGAAAAGGATGGCCGACAAGTAACAACAACGACTTTGCGTCATTTTATTGGTAATATAGAAGCTAAATCTTTCGATCGTGTTGAAGCGATTGATGAACAGGTATTCGGGCTTACAAATGAATATTGGTTGAGTTTTTATATTGATAACATTATTTACGATAAAAAATATATCTTTTTACCTGAAAGCATTGTGGATGGTAACCTGACTAAGGTTCCTTTGGTCAATCGCCCAGGTGTAATCATAGGAGGAAACGAATAATGAGTGGACGTCACAATTTTATTATTGCCATAGATGGTTTTTCCTCCTGCGGTAAGAGTACACTGGCAAAAGCTTTGGCAAAAAAACTGAAGTTTGCCTTTATTGATAGCGGAGCCATGTATAGGGCTGTCACACTCTATTTTATCCGGCATAAAATAGCGCTGGATGATCAAGAAGCGATCGAAAGCGCACTAAAAGATATCCATATTGATTTTATCCCAAATGCAATAAAGACGGAGATCCATCTAAATGATGAGGATATTTCGGAAGAGATCCGTCAGATGTATATTTCTGATAAAGTTAGTGATGTGAGTGCAATTAAAGCTGTCCGGGTTGCCATGGTTGCCCAGCAGCAAAAATTGGGTAGCAGACGAAATATTATTATGGATGGCCGTGATATCGGTACTACTGTTTTTCCAGATGCTGATCTGAAGATTTTTATGACGGCCGATCCTAAAGTACGTGCTGCGCGACGTTATTTGGAGTTGACGGAAAAAGGGGAGGATGTGACGTTGGAAGAAGTCGTGGAAAATCTTGCAACACGTGACCGTATCGACAGTACCCGTGCGGAAAGTCCATTACGACAAGCGGAAGACGCGATTGTTTTGGATAATTCTAATCTGACACCAGAACAACAGCTCCATTTTGTTGAAGAAGAGTATTTGAAAGCTAAGGCTGCAAAAGTCCAATTATAAAACACAAAGAAGGCCGATTATTTAATCGACCTTCTTTGTGTTTGGAATATCATTATTTTATACTGTTAATTTGTTGTTGTTCCAATAATTTTCCAACATTGTTCTTTTCTCCAAACTCTGCTGTCTCATCTTGAAAAGATTCCAGAAGAGCTTTAATAGCATCTGAATTATCTGATGTACGTTGATAGATATCGGGAATTGTTTTTTCGATATTTTTATCGCCGAGTTCAATGTTATCAACTTCGATTTTGCCTATTTTTTCCAAAACAGCTTGCTGGCTATTTCTGACATCTTCTAATTCTCTCGCTATTTTTTCCATCAATTGGAATTTCTTCAATTTATCCATATGAAATCGCTTTTGTTACTATTAGAAGAACAAGATGCTTCAAAACTTTGTTTTGTTTTTTTTTAAAAAGAAATAGAATTGGGGTTTATGGGAAGGAACCATGAAAAAAGAAAAAGGCGGAACATGCATGTTCCGCCTTTCTTAAGTGCTGTTATCTTATTGTTAATTTGTGCGTCCCGGATACACTTGGAGTGCTTTCTCTAAGCAAACTAAAGCGCTTTTAAGATCATCCTGATTCAGTACATAGGCCAGGCGGACTTCATTTACTCCAGCACCCTCTGTACTATAAAAGCCCGTAGCTGGAGCCATCATAACTGTTTCGTTATTGTAAGAGAACTCTTCCAACATCCATTGACAGAATTTATCTGCATTATCAATTGGTAATTTGGCTACGACGTAAAATGCGCCACCCGGGTTAGGAGAGTAAACTCCTTCAATGGCATTGAGCCCTTTTACGAGGGTATCTCTTCTTGCTGTATATTCTTTGGATACCGCCTCGAAGTAACTGTCTGGTGTATCAACAGCAGCTTCACCCGCTATTTGTCCTTCTAAGGATGGGCTTAAGCGCGCTTGTGCAAATTTCAGTGCTGTCTGATATAGTTCTTTATTTTTGGTAATGATACATCCAATACGCGCACCACAAGCGGAGTAACGTTTTGATACTGTATCAAAAATAACGACATTATTTTCGAGACCTTCTAAATGCATTGGTGAGATAAACGCTCTGCCATCGTAACAAAATTCACGATAAGCCTCATCTGAAAAAAGGTAAAGATCATATTTTAGACAAAGTTCACGAAGAGCTTCGAGTTCTTCTCTGGAATAAAGGTAACCTGTAGGGTTATTTGGATTACAGATGCAGATTGCTTTGGTTTTAGCGGTAATTACTTTTTCAAATTCGGCGATGGAAGGTAATGCAAATCCACTTTCAATATAGGACATGATTGGTTTGATTACCACATCGGAGGAACAAGCAAAACCATTGTAATTCGCATAAAATGGCTCTGGAATGATGATCTCTTCGCCTTCATTTAAACAGGCTTGCATAGCGATCATAATCGCTTCCGAACCACCATTTGTTACTAATATATCTGTCGGCTCGATATTATAATTTAGCTTATTATAATATTCTGCTAACTTGTTTCGGTAAGAGGCTGTACCTTCAGAAGGTGTGTAGGCCCACACTTTGAACTGTATATTTTTCAAAGCATTAAGCATCACTTCAGGTGTTTGGATATCAGGTTGTCCGATATTGAGGTGATATATCTTTTTACCTTCTTTTTTTGCTTGATCAGCATATGGCGTCAACTTTCTAATAGGCGACGCAGGCATATTCAGCCCTTTTTCTGATATTACTGGCATTATAGTTTTTTTAAAATTAGTAGTGCAAAGCTAACCAAAATAAAACGAAAAAAGCCACATGATAATGTGGCTTTTTTCGTTTTATCTATGGGAATTGTTATTCTACAATACCCTTAATGTATAGCGTTTTTACAGGAGTCTTGGTATTCGACTGCACCGTGAAGCTCTTTGTGAATGGCGCTTTTGCTGCAGCATTGTAAGTCACTTTAATCGTACCACTTTCTCCTGGTTTGATTGGCGTTTTTGTAAATTCTGCTACAGAACATCCACAGGTAGGCACCACGTTGGAAATGATAATTGGCTCGCTACCGGTGTTAGAAAATTTGAAATTATACGAAACGGGCGTGCCGGCAGGAATTTTACCAAAATCATGTGTTTCTTTTTCGAATTTAAATTCTCCTTGTCCTGTTTGCATCGAAGAAAAACCAATAAAGGAAATGATCACTGCTAAGATTGTTATATACTTTTTCATGCTTCTAAAATATTACTTTACGATTAAAATAGTACAACTGATATGCCAAATTTAATATTTATTGCCAATTTATTGTACATCTAACAACTTTATTACAGTTATATTATCCCTTCTTTCAATAGATCCTGTATGTGGATAACACCAGCGTAATTTCCTTTGTCGGAAACCAATAGTTGTGTGATATTGTTTTCACGCATAATATGGAGCGCATTGGCGGCCAATTCATCTTTATCGATAATTTTAGGTGATTTTCCCATGATATCGGCGGCAGTAATTGTCGCTAAATCCGTGTGTTTCTCCAGCATACGACGGATATCACCATCTGTGATGATGCCAAGTATGTTTTCATCATCCAACACGGCGACAGCTCCCAGTCTAAACTGTGTTATGGTGATGATGATATCACTTACTGTGGCTTGTTGTGGGACGCTAGGTTTGCCATTCTGATCGGATAGATCGCCGACTCTCAAGTACAGCTTTTTGCCTAATGCTCCTCCTGGATGGTATTTTGCAAAATCTTTATCCGTGAAATCACGGCACTCTTGTAATACCACGGCAAGCGCATCACCCATTGCCAACTGAGCAGTTGTACTTGAAGTTGGTGCAAGGTTGTTGGGACAAGCTTCTTTCTCAACGGTGGTATTTAAAATATAGTCGGCATTTTTAGCGAGGTAGGAATCTGTATTTCCGACCAAAGCAACCAATACATTCTTTGTCTGTTTTAAAAAGGGAACAAGTACTTTAATCTCAGGTGTATTACCACTTTTAGAGATGGCAATAATCAAATCATTTTGTTGGATGATACCAAGATCTCCATGGATAGCATCAGCAGCATGCATAAAAATCGATGGTGTACCTGTCGAATTGAGCGTTGCAACTATCTTTTGAGCAATAATAGCGCTTTTACCAATTCCAGTTACAATAACTCGGCCGTGCAAATTAAGAATACGATCGACAACGGTAACAAAATCATCATCAATATATTGAGCTAAAGCAGCTACTGCCTTGGCTTCTTCTTGAATAGCTTGAATAGCTATATTTTTTATTTCGTAGTTGTTTTTCACAAAAAATACTCTTACTTTTATGTATTAGAATAGATTGCAAAAATAGATTATTTTTCAAGATTATTTCTTCATTTATCTATCTTATTTTTGCCCAAGGCGCAATGGAAATAGAAAAATCACTTTTCGACAATTTACAAGATTTTTTTGGTTTTGATACTTTTAAGGGGGATCAGGAGGCAATTATAAACAGTATTCTTCAACGGAGAGACACGTTTGTAATTATGCCAACCGGAGGAGGGAAATCAATTTGCTATCAACTTCCAGCACTCATGAGTGAGGGGACTGCAATTGTTATTTCTCCGTTGATTGCTTTAATGAAAAACCAAGTAGATCAGCTTCGTGCATTCGGTGGCGAAGATAGTATCGCTCATTTTTTGAATTCTTCATTGAATAAAAGTGAGATTACAAAGGTTAAGGATGATGTAATCGCTGGGAAGACCAAATTGCTGTATGTCGCTCCGGAATCTCTTGCTAAGCAAGATAATTTGGACTTCTTACACCAAATCACCGTGTCATTTGTAGCGGTTGACGAAGCGCATTGTATTTCCGAATGGGGACACGATTTTAGACCAGAATATCGTAAAATACGCCAGGTCATTAATGAAATAGGGGCCAATATTCCTATTATTGCGCTTACAGCGACAGCAACACCTAAAGTACAGTCTGATATTCGTAAAAATTTGCAGATGACTGATGCTGTTTTATTTAAGTCATCATTTAATCGTAGCAACTTATATTACGAGGTAAGACCTAAAAAAGATGTCGTAAAAGAAATTGTACGTTTTATCAAAACCAAATCGGGTAAGACGGGCATTGTCTATTGTTTGAGCCGTAAAAAGGTAGAAGAAATCAGTGAGGTTTTGAACCTAAATGGCATCAAAGCTTTACCTTACCACGCGGGTTTAGACGCCAAAACAAGAGCAGATACACAGGATAAATTTTTGATGGAGGATGTCGAAGTGATTGTGGCTACCATTGCTTTTGGTATGGGAATAGATAAACCTGATGTTCGTTATGTGATTCACCACGATATTCCTAAATCCATGGAGGGATATTATCAGGAAACTGGACGTGCTGGACGTGATGGGGGTGATGGTTATTGCTTGGCTTTTTATTCGGAAAAAGATGTTGAAAAACTGACCAAGTTTATGAAAGATAAACCTGTGGCTGAACGTGAGATTGGCACACAGATCTTAAAAGAGGTTATTGATTATTCGGAGTCTGCAGTATGTCGCCGTAAACAGATTCTTCATTATTTTGGAGAAAATTTTGACGAGCAGGGCTGTAATAATATGTGTGATAATTGTCGTTCGGAAAAAGAATATTTTGAGGCCGAAGACGCTTTAAAAGATGTATTGGGCTTTATTCAAGAACAGGGTGAAAAATTTGATGATCATCACGTGATTAACGTCATGATCGGCCAAAACAACCAACCCGTATCCGCCTATAAACATGATGAACATCGTCTTTTCGGAAAGGGCAAAGATAAAGGTGTTATTTATTGGAAATCCTTACTTAGGCAGGCAGTGCTTGATAACTTTATCGAAAAAGATATTGATCATTATGGCCTTTTAAAATTGCCAGCTATTGGTCGTCATTATCTGGATAATCCTTATCAACTAAAATTTGTTTTGAATCGTCCAATTGAAGGGGGGGATAATACAAGTTCGGAAGATACAGGACAGGGTACAGGGGCCTTAGATACCGTCTTGTTGGGTATGCTTAAAGATTTACGTAAGAAAATTGCAAAGGGCAAGTCCCTGCCGCCGTTTGTTATCTTTCAAGATCCTTCGCTGGAAGAGATGTGTACACATTATCCAATTGCTATCGATGAGTTGAAACAGATTCAGGGGGTAGGGAATGGTAAAGCGATTAAATTTGGTGCTCCATTTATTGCCTTGATCAAAGACTATGTTGAGGAGAATGAAATTGATAGACCTGTGGATCTTGTCATTAAGAGTACAGCTAATAAATCGGCATTAAAAGTGTCTATTATTCAAAATATCGATCGTAAAATTGCATTAGATGATATTGCCTCAGCTAAGGGGATAACTTATGAAGAAATATTGAAAGAAATTGAGACGATCGTAAACGCAGGAACGAAAATCAATATCAATTACTTTATTGATGAGGTCATAGATGAGGATCGTCAAGATGAGGTATATGACTATTTTAAGACAGCAGAGACTGATTCAATTAATGATGCGCTTAAAGAATTAGGTGGAGACGATTATAGCTATGAGGATCTCCAATTGATGCGAATCAAATTTTTATCAGAACTCGGCAATTAATTTTTTATAATTATATGATTAACAAATACATTCCCGAAATCAAGAATGGGACATCGCAGAATTTCTTTTTAATGGCGGGGCCATGTGCAATTGAAGGAGAAGAAATCGCTTTGCGTATTGCTGAAAAGATTGTTACAATTACAGATAAACTAAATATTCCGTACATTTTCAAGGGATCTTACCGTAAGGCCAATAGATCGCGGCTAGATTCATTTATGGGGATAGGTGATGAGAAAGCGTTGAAGATTTTAGAGAAAGTTGGGAAAACTTTTGGTGTACCGACGGTGACGGATATCCATGAGAGCCATGAGGCGGAAATGGCAGCCGCATACGTTGACGTTCTTCAAATTCCAGCATTTTTGTGCAGACAGACTGACTTATTAGTTGCAGCAGCAAAAACGAACAAGGTGGTCAATGTAAAGAAAGGTCAGTTTTTGAGTGCTGGATCTATGAAATTTGCAGTGGATAAGATCGTGGAATCTGGAAATGAGAAGGTTTTTTTAACTGATCGCGGTAATACTTTCGGCTATCAGGATCTCATTGTAGATTATCGCGGGATTCCCGAAATGCGTTCTTTTAACGTGCCCACAATAATGGACTGTACACATTCCTTACAACAACCGAATCAAACTTCTGGCGTAACAGGAGGGAAACCAGCATTAATTGAAACAATAGCCAAAGCTGCAATAGCGGTGGGAGCCGACGGCCTGTTTATAGAAACACATCCTGATCCGGCAAATGCGAAGTCTGATGGCGCCAATATGTTACATTTGGATTTACTTGAAGGCTTGATGGAAAAACTGGTCCGAGTTAGACAAGCTATTTTATAGTATAATAAATAAATCGCAATAGAAAGGAGCCAATAGGCTCCTTTTTTATAATCAATTACACCAAACTTAAAGCTAAATTATTGTATGTTCTCAAAAGTTGCATTGACAGCGTTTTTGTTGTTGTCTTTTTCTGCCATCAAAGCGCAGGAGAGTTATAGTTGGTTTTCTCCACTAGAAGATAAGCATGTGGAAGGTAGGCTGGAGAATCAGAAGCTTTCGGCCTTCAATAGACTTCCGGATGAACTGGAAAGCCAGGTACGTAAACCCGTATGGGAACTGGGGAAGAATAGTGCGGGATTCTATATTGACTTTCAAACTACTTCACCTGAGATTATGGTTCAATACCAAGTGGCTGGCGGTTTAAATATGCCCCATATGCCAACAACAGGTGTCAGTGGGCTTGATCTTTATGCTTATGATACTGTAAACAAGGAATGGAAATGGGCTTATGGCAATTATGATTTTTCGGATACCATTTCTTATACATGGAAGAATATAGGGCGCAATGGAAAATTTAATTACCGCTTATATCTTCCGCTATACAATACGGTTAAGTGGTTAAAGATTGGTGTGCCAAATACCGCTAAATTAACGTATACCCATACCACAGCAGCCAAACCTATTGTTGTGTATGGGACCTCGATTGGACAGGGGGCCTGTACCAGTCGCCCAGGCTTAGCTTGGACCAACCAAGTGGGACGTGCGTTTGACCATGAAATGATCAACTTATGCTTTTCTGGTAACGGTCGATTGGAACAACCGATTTTGGATGTGATGAATAGTGTAGATGCTGCCTGTTATGTGTTGGATTGTATTCCTAATCTTGCTATTTCAAAGTCGCTAACAGAAGAGCAATTGGATTCACTGTTGGTCAATGCGGTGACATTTTTAAGAAAAGAACATCCGACGACACCCATTATTTTGACACAGCATAGTTCGGGGAGCATAGCCGAAGTCTTTAATGAAGATAAAAATGCGGAATACCAGCAAAGTAGCCGTGTGCTGAAGGCGACTTTTGAAAAATTACAATCAAAAGGAATCCGTCAGCTTTTCTTATTGTCGAGTCAAGACCTTAATCTGGATCTGAATTCGACCGTTGACTACGCTCATCCAAATGATCAAGGTATGGAAAGAATCGCAAATGCGTATATTAAATTGTTGAAGAAAATTCTCAAGTAAACTACAGTCAACGAGGACTTCACCATAGCAGTATTTCGAATTTACCTCATCGAAGGGAAATTGTGTATGAAAAGGATTTGTTGATAAAATGATAACAGTATGCTGTTATTTAAAAAAGGGAAGTTTAAAACTTCCCTTTTTTATTTCTTTTTCATTTTCATGGTCATTTTTGCCTTTTCGCCACCGCCATAATTAAAAGTCTTGGCATTGCTTTCTTTCTTTTGGTGGAATGCGCCACCTCGGGAAAGATCTTCTTTATCTTCCTCCTTGCTCGACTTTTTCTTTTTATCGGTGATGGGATTATAGATTACAAGATCCTCTGGCAGTTCCAAAACATCCATTCTTTTACCGACAGCCTGTTCTATTTTTTTAACCATGGGTAATTCCAGATCTGTTGTGAAAGTCAACACGACTGATTCTTCATTTTCGTCATTTTTAACAAGATGATTTAAGAATTCCTCCTTTTCATTTGGTAACTCAAATTGAAAAATGAATGGAACAGCGGAAAGGTCTACATCGTTCGTATTTTCCCGTGCAATTATTAGGACACGAGATTGACTATTTTCCTTGAAATCTTCCATCGTCTCATAGCCAAAATCATCATAGAACAATGGATTGAGGATAGCAATTTCTTCTTTATTGCTACTGAACAAACTGCTGGCCAACTTTTGGGCAGTAAGCTTCGAATTTACAAAGACGACTACTTTTTGAAATACTTCTTTATCCTGCAACAGAAGATTTAATAAATTGATCTTTGTTGTGAAATTAGGAACATGATATAATAATAGATCTAGGGTGTCGACAGTGTCATTCTCAAGTTCATCTATTTCGACCGAGGCACAATTTTCATTCATGAAATTGTCGATCATGTCATAAAGTTTTTGGTGTTCAACAGTACTGAAAACTAAATGTTGTACTTTTCCGCAGCTTTCGGCTAATTCCCTTACCGTATTTTGCATTCCTTGTTTGATAATCTCTTCAGCATCATCGATAATCAGTGTCTGAATACGGTTGAGATTCAAAGCCAATTTAAGATAGATAGCTCTTGCACGATTTGGGGTAGCTACAACAATGTCTTTTCCATCAACCAGTTCTTCGATTTCTTCTTCCATGCTGCCTGAAGCCCGCAATCCAATGATGCGAAGATCTTTATTTTTGCTTAATTGATAGAATCTCTCAACAATTTCGTCGATACGTTCTTCATTAGGCGCCAAGATCAAAAACTTCGGAGCTTCATCTGTTGTGAATTTCAACTTCATCAAGGTAGATAAGACATAAGTTGTGGTTTTGCCTGCACCTTCTGGAGCGATGGCAATCACATCCTGTCCACCAAGAATTCTGGAAATGCATCTACTTTGAATTTCCTTTGGAGCAAGATAACCGAGTTCGGTCATCGTAGCATTCAATCTTTTGCTAAGTTTTAGTTTCTCTAACGACACGTATCCTTTTATTTATGTAAGTTACAAAAATACAAATTTTGATCTTAGATCAACTAATGTGCGCCCATTTTTGAAAACAGATTGATAATAATGACTCCAACAACAATCAAGACCATACCGATAATGGCTGCTGTATCGGGAATCTGTTTAAATAAGAACATACCAATAAGCGTAATGGCTACAATACCAACGCCAGACCAAATTGCGTAGGATATTCCGACGGGCAGGTATTTAAGTGTGATACTTAAAAAATAGAAGGCAATAATATAGCCTACAATACAGAGAATGGTAGGCTTTATAAGGGTAAAACCCGCAGACTTCTTGAGGAAAGTGGTTGCAAATATCTCTGCGGCTATAGCAAGAAAAAGATAGGTGTACTTCATTGTTACAAAGGTACAATTTTTTGCTCAGCAAGGTTCGGTTAATTAGGTCAATAACAGGGGGAAGTTAATTTATTTTCGAGACAACGAATTGCGTATAAGAGCAATTTTATCTATGTTTGGCCAATTCACATAGCTAGACGCTAGATTTGATTTTATGGGGCATGTTCGAACTTTTTGGAAATCTGTACTAATATTCTTTGTTTTATTGTGCTTTTGCGATGCTATTGTTGCGCAAGAACAGCTGCAAGATTTGCAGAAGTCGTATTACAGTCTTCCTTTAGGAAGTAAAGAACGGTTTGTGTTAACGGGTAAATATGCACAAGCCCTATATTTTAGTAATGAAAAAGCGCTGGCCAGTCAATTGCTTAATGATAATATTCAGTTGGCCAGAAATTATCCTGACAAGCAATATTATGCCTATTTGAATTGTATTGCTGCCATGAACAGTTTTAATGATCATGCATTTGAAAAATCACGCTATTATTTAGAACATGCTAAATCTGTACTCCCCATAGTTAACGATAATGGAATAAAGGGGTATGTGCATTATTGTGATGGATGGGTTATGACACGACAGAATAAAGAGGATGAGGCTGTTTCCCAATTCCATAAAGCAATTTCATTTTTAGAGAAGGCGCCACCGACTGAGGCAAATATCGCCCGAAAATTGGCAGTTTATAAGGAGCTTACAGCGATCTATGCAAACCAACGCAATTATGATTTTCAAGAAAAGTACACCACGCTTCTGCTGGAAACGGCGAAGGAAGGAAAGAATGTCAATAGCCTATTTGACGCTTACATGCAGGCTGGTTACCTATTTGAAGAGGAGTATAGATCCAATAATGCAGACCAAAATCTATTAAGGAAAGCTGAACAACACTATCTTGAGGCTTACAATTTGGTAGAAAAGAACGAGAAACATCTTGTTAATCCAACAGATTTAGCTTACGTTTCTGTTAATTTAGCGAATCTGTACCATGAGTTTTATCCAGAAAATGGTGGTAAAAAAGCAATATCATATGCGAAACAGGCCTTAGATATTGCTGCTGAAACGGGACAATATGCCATTACAATACCTGCTTACGGTATCCTCGCTGATGAATCTTTCAAAGTCGGACATCGAGAGGAAGGAAAAAAATATCTGCAGCAGGCACTGCACAATCTTCAAAGAGAGCCCCATTATGATTACCAAGTCGGGTTAAGCCTGTTTAGCAGACTGGCTGAAGTAAGTGTTGAAGAGGGTAAATATGAGGAAGCTTTCAATTATCAAAAAAGTTACATAGATGTATTTGAAAAAGCATTTAATTCGGATAAACTGGATAAGACGAAGCAACTTGAGCTAAAGTATGAGCGTGAATTGCAAAACCAAAAGTTAATGCGGCTTCGATTGGAAGGCGAGAAAAAGGAACAGCAGATCAAGCTGATGAAAGTCTTGAACGATAGACAACGTCAACTGGTGGAGAATTTGAAATTAAATGAACTCAATCGAACACAACAGCTCAAGGTACTCCAACTTGAACGGGATAAAAAGGAACAGGATTTGCAATTAAGCCAACTGGAAAATGAACAGCGCTTGCAAGAACTTGACGTGTCAAAAAAGCAAATTGCCTTTAAATCACGAATGAATTCAATTTATATTTGGTTGTTCGTCAGTTGTTTGGTTGTGATTGTTTTGCTGTTTTATGCGTATTGGCAACGTTCAAAGGCCTTGAAGCAGAAGGTTCATTTGCATGAACTGGAGATGGAAAAGAATAATCAACAACATGCTATTAAAAACCTGACTGCAATGTTGGCCGGGGAAGAGAAAGAGCGTACCCGTCTTGCTCGCGACCTGCATGATGGATTAGGAGGTTTGCTGTCAAGTACCAAATTGGGATTATCAGCCATAAATAAAAATGTATTGGAGCAGGAATCCATGAAAGAAGGAATCGATCGAAGTATTGATTTGCTGGACGGGGCTGTAGATGAACTTCGCCGGCTTGCACATAATCTTATGCCAGATTTAATTGTAAAATATGGTTTGAAAGAAACTTTAAGAGACTATGCAAACCGAATGAGTCAATCGACATGTCAAGTAGAATGTGAATTTTTACAATTTGAATCAACCTTAAGCACGGAACAGGAAATTTCTTTGTACAGAATTATTCAAGAATTGGTGAATAACGCGTTGAAACATGCTAATGCGGCCAACATTTTAATACAGCTTTCTTCACATAATAAACGTTTACATATTACTATTGAAGATGATGGCAAGGGTTTTGATATGGAAAGTGTCGATTTGCAGCACTCTGCGGGAATGCATAATGTGCGGTCAAGACTTTCGTTTCTACACGGGGAAATGAAGGTTATGTCGGAGAATGGAGCGGGTACAACCATAGAATTGGAATTACCTATGATTTAACTTTTTGGAAAAATGATAAAAATAGCGATTACAGACGATCACCCTTTGCTACTTGAGGGATTGAAAAACATTATAAATGCGCATGAAGATTTTGAAGTTGTGGGCATGTATTCCAGCGCCACTGAACTGTTCCATCGTATTCCTGCTGATATGCCATTGGTATTGCTGCTCGATATCAATCTGCCGGATGCTAACGGTATTGATTTGGTTAAAGGTCTAAAGGAAAGCAATAAGGATTTGAAAATTATTGCGTTTAGTGTACATAATGAATTTGCAGTGATTAACAGCATTTTAAATGAGGGTGCCAATGCCTATCTACAGAAAAATGCAAATGGTGATGAAATAATTGCTGCCATTTCCGCTGTTCTTGTCGGCAAAAGGTATCTCTGTGAGAAAACGCAGGCGATCCTGAACAAGAAGGTGGAAATGGGGCTTAAGCAGGTGCCAAAATTGACACGTCGCGAGAAAGAGGTGCTTACTTTCGTGGCGCAAGGAATGACAACAAATCAAATTGCCGATTCATTGTTTATCAGTTCACATACGGTAGAGAGCCATCGCAAAAATCTAATGGAAAAATTTCAAACCAAAAGTGTTACTGCGGCAGTAAAATCGGCTATAGAATACGGATTAATTCGGGAAGCCTAATTAGACTCCCCAATTCCCTGATTTCAGGGATGAAAAGATCCCCAGGCATTTGATACTTTTGCTATTATTGATTTTAAAATAGAAGGTATCAAGTGCATTGCTGAAACCTAGTTTTTACGCTCTTTTCAGAGAAGGTATTGTTTCAGCCTTTGATTCATTGATCTATTTTAAATCGAATAGGTTTCAGAACAAAATTTCAAATCTAGGATTTTCTTAAGGAGCTCAATACTGCGGAATCTAATTTCTTAGTTGAGGGGTCTGTCAGATAGTTCTTTACGAGATAAACTACCAAAAATTACTGATTCAATTGTTATGATTAAAAAAATAATGCTTTGGACGATAGCTGTCCTCGTACTGTTGGCGATTGTCGCCTGGGGCGGATATATACTACGACAGCAAGAATCCTATAAATCATTGGTCCATAAAAAAAGTAAGGCTTTGTTGACCATATCATTGGATGATATCCTGCTGAATCAGTTTTTTAATAAATGGCAGTCAGCGCCGAAAGAGGGACAGGATTTTGGCAAAAAACTAAGTAAACTCAAAGATAATGGTATTGATATAAAAGCGAATGTATTTCTTTTTGCTTTGGAACCGCATCCAAAAAACTTTTATGCTTTTTTTCAGCTAAAAAATAAACAACAATTTTTGACCTTTCTAAAGGATGTATTACAGGTTGGTGCGGTGGAAAGTAATCTCGCCCCTGATGTGAGCTATGCCTATCATCAACCGAGTAAAATCGCCTTTATCTGGAAAGGGGATGATCTGCTGCTAGGTCTAGGCTTTGATCTTGATACAAAGAAGGAAGAAATGCTTCAGCTAATTCAATCAAAAGAGGACCGGGTTACCATAGAACAATTTATCAACCGTCCAAGCACGTTGACCGGAAAATCACTGCGTTATAGCAATATTTCAACAGATAATTTTATCGAACTTGATTTGAAAGGAGACCATGTCGAAGTATCCGGCGAATTTTTCTCAACAGATTGGAATTTTCCAAAGGAATATCTTGTGAGAGAACTCGCTTCCGCAAAATACATTGGTAAAGCTTGGATCAATATACCCAATAGTCAATTTAAAAATCAGCTAAAACAACTACTTAGTGAACTCCCTTTAGCCGCCGATTCTATTATAACACATTTGGATGGAAATTACGTCGATATTGAAATTTTGAAAAATAAGGTCATTCAAACAGATACCATTATAAATTATGCGGTTGATGAAAATTTTGAAACGATCGAAGAGAAAACACCGTACGAAACGAAAGTTCCGGATGTAAGAATAGCCATGCGTGGAGATAGCGACATGAGTAGATTCCTCCCCAATAAATTATTTTATCACTGGTTTCAAAAACAAGATAAGGGATTTAGTTTGCTGTCCACATCAAAGGATATTGATAAACTTAACGTAGCTTACAATAAGACGGTTGAACTATCCCATGTGGCAGTTCATTTGGCGGATTGGCCAAATGAGGCTAAAATATCACCGATTCTATTATTGAAAACGATCGCGTCAGACATTACGCTGAGCCTTAAAGTTGCAGACCACAATCGCTTGGTTCTCCAGGGAACAATAGGAGACTACTCGCATTAAAACGCGTTAACGACAAACATTCTTAGCTTCTCAATGGTTTGTTTTGGAGTACAAAGTACAAGAACATGGATAAACGAACTAAAAGTAGAAGTAAGGTGAAAACCTATTGGCGAATTTTAAAGAGTACGGTGGCTGGATTTTTGAATGAGGATTCGATGAAATATAGTGCTTCATTATCTTATTATACTGTTTTCTCTATTGGTCCTATATTGGTTTTAATGATTGCCTTAGCTGGAATTTTTTATGGTGAGGATGCGATTGAAGGGAAAGTATTCCTGGAACTCCGCGGTTTGGTGGGAAGCAATGCTGCAAAACAGATTCAAGAAGTTATTCAGAATTTGCAGCTTTCGGGAAAATCAAACCTGGCGTTGCTTATCAGTAGCATTACATTGGTTTTAGGAGCAACGACGGTTTTTGGGGATATACAGAATTCGATTAACAAAATTTGGCACGTAAGGGCAAAGCCGAAAAAAGGCTGGTTAAAATTGATTCAGGATAGATTGTTATCTTCGTCTTTGGTGATTGGATTGGGCTTTTTATTAGTCGTTACACTCATCGTAAATGGTGTAATATTGGCGTTGACAGATCAGCTACAGCATTATTTCCCGGACGTGACCGTAATGTTAATGGATGGGATTAACTTTGCATTGTCTTTTGGAATTATATTCTTGTTATTTAGTGTCATATTTAAAGCACTTCCGGATGTAAATATTCACTGGCGGACCGTACGGGCGGGTGCCTTATTTACGTCAATTTTATTTGTATTGGGACGTTATTTAATTGGAGTCTATCTGGAGCATTCTGCAACCCAAGATACCTATGGTGCGGCAGGTTCATTTGTGTTGATCTTACTTTGGGTCTACTACACAGCAGCTATTTTATATTTTGGTGCGATCTATACAAGGGAGTACGCCACTGTCATGGGCATCCCTATTGAACCCTCGCAATATGCCGTGCATGTTGAAACGCAGGAAATTGAGCGTAATGTAACCGAAATACCTCCGGCCCCGTTAACACAAGAGGAGCAGACGATTACCGAAGAGGATACTACGATCCCCAAGAAAGCATAAACATTAGATTTACTGAATTCTTACCACCAAATTCTGTAAATTTGATGGTAAGATCGATCTATTGTTTATGAACAAATTACAATCATTACGTGAGAAACTCAATTTAACACAAGAGGAACTAGCGCAAAAATCAAATATTTCAGTAAGAACAATTCAGCGGATTGAAGCGGGGCAGTCGCCAAAGGGTTACACCCTTCGCGCACTTGCACAGGCATTGAATGTGGAGGAATCGGAGTTTTCTGCGTATGATATACCTCTTGAGTCAGAAAACTTGAGATGGATCAAGATTATCAACCTGTCTTCCTTACCCTTTTCTATATTGCCACCATTAAATATTTTGGTACCTGTCGCAATTATGCTCTTCAAAAAACAGCATTCATATAAAGTTCGCCAGTTAATCTCAATTCAAATCGTATCGACTTTAATTGCTGTTTTACTGATGCTTATTATTTTTATACTGAACGATTGGGTAGGTATTAAAAGCAATGTGAAATTGCTTATTCCGTTATGTTGGATACTTATGAATATAATCATTATACTGCGAAATGCGATTGGATTAAATAAAGCTGGGCATGCACGTATTTTGCCCGATATAAGTATATTATAGGTGCTTTTATACAATTGTCGGCTAGCTGTCGGGACATTGTCGGGCTGTAAAAGGGTATTCTTCGTCTGGTATTTTTTTTCTTTGATCTTCAAAAAAATGCAAAATTATGAAAACAGACAATCAAAAGAAGAAACGCCATATTGCCTTGGCTACCTTTGCTATTATTCTTTCTTTTTTTACGATGACGAACGTCTTTCCGCAAGCTAAGATTCCTTTGATCAAAGCTTCATCTGAGAAAGCCGGTATTACAGATGGCGCCTATTGCCATGTTGACTGGAAATTAGATCCCAAGGCAGATCCCGACGTCTATTTCGTAAATATTCCAACAAAAGAAAGTACAGTTGTTTTTAAAACAGATCAGGAGGAATTGACTATGATGACTAAACCCGGGTCGATGTATGATTTCATAGTACTATTGAATGGAACGGATTCTTGTCACGTTCGTATAAGCGCTCAATTACCGCCGGATCTACCCACAATGGATAATAGTAATTTATTTCCGATGCGGATACCGTTTCGTCTTATTGGCTCACGGATTTTCCTGAACGGTACAATTAACAAAAAAGACGTTCCGATACAGTTTGATTTAGGAGCTGGAACTGGCGTTGTTAATAGAAATAACGCAAAGCAGCTGGATTTATCATTTTCATCGTTTACGACAGTTGCGAATACCGACGGGCTTAATAACGAGCGGACAAGTCTGGGCAATGAATTGCATATTGGGCCGATTGTTTGGAAAAACGTGTCAGTGACTGAGGTCGGTAATATGAAGCCTTTTGAAGATCTTATTATTGGCAACAGTTTCTTTCGAAATCACATTATTGAAATCGATTATGATAAAATGGAATTGGTAATTCATCGCGATCTCCCCACTAAAGCAAAGAAGTATACAAAGCTTCCAGTATACTATGAGCAAAACCGACCCAAGTTTAAAGCTGCTTTTAGACATAACCAACAAGACTACGATTTTTGGTTCCTTTTTGATACAGGTCGTGATGGTACGATGCTGTTAGGGGAAGATTTTACCGGTATAGATCATAATTGGACCGATCTAACGCCGCTTACCATGATCAGTAACCGTAAGATTATCCGTTTGGATGCTTCAATAGCTGGTGTGGAGTTTAAAGATATTGTGACGAATGCCGCTGATCCGGCCAAGCCCAATGGCAGACCAAGCCTGTTCGGAAATCAGATTCTGAACCATTTTAATGTCATTTTGGATAATCAGGAAGGATTTCTTTATCTGAAACCAAACAGCAGGATCAAGGAACCTTATTCAAACTATGAGGGCTATTTGAAACAGATGTCTCAGTCAATGCAGAAAAATTAAAGTGAGCAGCCAATGCCGTTTGTTCAGGGAGCAAATGACATTGGCTACTTATGGTAAGTATGTATCTAACGAATAAAATCGGTCCATTTCTGTTCGGATTTTCCCGAGGCAATTACAGTTTCTAGAAACTTCATGCCACGCAGACCATCAGCTACAGTTGGAAAATCAGTATCTTCTTCTCGCGGCTCTATACCTTGCATTGATGCCAATAGTGTGGCTGCAAAATTTCTATAAATATTGGCAAATGCTTCGATATATCCTTCGGGGTGACCGGCCGGTAGACGAATGTTATGTTTGGCGATTGGTGAAAGGTACTGCTGACCTGCACGAAATAGCTGGATTGGCGCATCGAGCTGTTTAAAGATGAGTGTATTTGCATCCTGCTGGTTCCATTCCAATCCCCCAAGTTCACCATATACTATAATTTTTAACGCATTTTCTTCTCCTGCAGCAACTTGGGATGCCGATAGTACGCCGGTGGCTCCATTCTCAAATCCAAGTAATATGTTGCCGTCATCTTCAAGTTTTCTTCCGGTCACAAATGTTTGAAGATCGGCACACATTTTAGTGATTTTTAAACCGGAGATATATTCCGCTAGGTGGGCAGCATGTGTCCCAATATCGCCCATACAACCACTTTTTCCGCTCTTTTCCGGATCTGTCCGCCAGAAGGCCAGAGAAGGACTATTTTCGATCATCTTACTTAGCCATCCCTGCGGATACTCGACCATAATTTTTCTAATCGAACCTAATTGGCCCTCTTTGACAAGATGACGGGCTTGTTTCACCATCGGATAGGCAGAGTAGGTGTATGTGACACAGAGTATTAGTCCAGTTTCCGCTACTTTTTGTTGGAGCAATTCGGCCTGTTCTGTTGTCAGAGTCATCGGCTTTTCAAGCACGACATGGAAGCCATGTTCCAGCGCCATCATTGCTGGTTCGAAATGAGCAAAATTGGGCGTGACGATACTCACAAAGTTCATGCGATCATCCGCCGGACGTTTACTTTCCTCGACAATCATTTCCCGATAACTTCCATAGCTCCTTTCCTCTGGAAGCCCTAAAAGCGCAGCGGATTCTTTTGCGACAAGTGGATCAGCACTCAGTGCTCCGCAACATAATTCAATCAGACCGTCAATTCCAGTAGCCATGCGATGTACAGCCCCTATAAATGCATTTTTTCCACCGCCGATCATGCCCATTTTTAGTTTTGTATTGCGCATAAAGTTGATTTTTTAATGAGGATATCTTTCGTATTTACAAACCCAATAGTTTGCGGTTAAGGCTATCATTGGTTTCGACGGCAGCAAAATTATCGAACGCCTTATCAGTAACACGGATAATATAGTCTTTAATATGTAGCGCGCCTTCCCGTGCACCATCTTCAGCATTTTTGAATGCACATTCCCATTCCAGTACTGCCCAGCCTTGATAATCATATTGTGTGAGTTTGGTAAATATGGATTTGAAATCCACTTGTCCATCACCAATTGATCTAAAACGACCTGCTCTTGACTGCCAGCTCTGGAAGCCACCATAGACGCCCTGACGACCAGAAGGATTGAATTCAGCATCTTTAACATGGAACATTTTAATTCGTTTATGGTAAATGTCGATGAATTGAAGATAGTCAAGACATTGAAGGACAAAATGGGAGGGATCATAGAGAATGTTTGCCCGCTTGTGATAATTTACATTTTCGAGAAATAAGTCAAAAGTAGCACCGTCATGGAGATCTTCTCCAGGGTGTAATTCATAGCATAGGTCGACATCATACAGGTCACATTCATCAAGAATGGGTAACCATAATTTTGCAAGCTCAGCAAAACCTGTTTCGATCAACTTCGCGGGTCTTTGTGGCCAAGGGTATATAAATGGCCATAGAAAGGCTCCACTAAAGGTCGCCAGCGCTTTAAGCCCGAGATTGTGGGAAGCTCGTACGGCATATTTTAATTGCTGGATCGCCCACTGTTGTCGTGCTTGAGGATTACCATGTAAATGCTGTGGTGCAAATGCATCAAATAGATCATCGAAACTTGGATTTACAGCCACTAATTGCCCTTGGAGATGGGTTGAGAGTTCGGTAATTTCCAATCCGAAAGACTGTACTTTCGCTTTTAGATCAATTGCATAGCTTTTATCGAGCGCTGCTTTTTCTAGATCGATAAAACGGGCATCCAAGGTGGGCAGTTGTATACCCTTATAGCCAAGTGCTGCAGCCCACTGGCAGATAGAGTCCAAGGAGTTAAATGGCGCTTCATCACCGATAAACTGCGCGAGGAAGATGGCAGGGCCTTTAATTGTTGTCATATGTATTGCGTTTAGAAAAAGACTACGTTATGTACAAAACAGATCCATATTCCAATACGTTTAAAGAAATGGCTGCGTCTGTCGTTTATACTATTATAATTTGGTTATCCAAGCTACCTGCTTGTTTAATACAATATTACAAAAATTTGCAACCGGTTGCAATAAAATCAAAAAAAACCTTAAACTTGTCTAGACGATCCATTCTTACGCTTTCCAAATGATATAAGAATGTCTCGTCTAAACAAGTAAAGCTATCAGGCACCAGTGTGGCGCTTGATTGTGGAGAAGACTTGATTTGAGCGGGAAATTTCCCCTCGAGTAATAACCCAATAAACCAATTATAAATAAATGGCAAATAATGTTTATGATGCAATTGTCATCGGGTCTGGGATCACAGGTGGCTGGGCAGCCAAGGAGCTAACAGAGCGTGGACTTAAAACCATAATGTTAGAAAGAGGACGCAATATTGAGCATATCAAAGATTACCCATCACCCAATAAAGATCCATGGGATTTTCCGCATCGGGGCCGGGTGCCATTGGATCGCGCCCAGCACTACCTACCTTTTGGAATTAAAAATCAATGGATGAATGAAGGGAACATCGACTTTTGGACTAATGAGACAGAGAGTCCGTATAAGGAGATAAAACCCTTTAATTGGTTCCGGGGTTATCACGTTGGCGGGCGTTCGCTTATGTGGGGACGGCAGAGTTATCGTTGGTCGGATGTTGATTTTGAAGCAAATAGCAGAGAGGGACATGGCATTGACTGGCCCGTACGTTATAAAGAAATAGCACCTTGGTATAGTCACGTTGAAAAATTTGCCGGCATTTCGGGTAATAGAGACGGTATAGCGGTGTTGCCTGATGGTGAATTTATGCCACCCATGGACATGAATATCGTGGAAAAAGACCTTGCCGCACGCTTAAAATCGCATTATCAGGGAAAACGACATTTTATAATTGGCCGGGTAGCCAACATAACAGTGCCCCACCATGGCCGTGTTAATTGCCAATACCAAAATAAATGTTGGTTGGGTTGCAATTTCGGCGCTTACTTTAGCACACAATCTGCAACATTGCCTGCAGCAGTGAAGACAGGGAACCTTACCTTACGGCCATTTTCAATTGTAAAGAGTATTATTTACGATCGTGATACCCAGAAAGCTAAAGGAGTAGAAATTGTTGATGCGGAGACGAATCAAACCTATGAGTATTTTGCTAAAATCGTCTTTGTATGTGCTTCAACGTTAAATTCCACCTGGGTATTAATGAATTCCGCTACCAATGTATGGGAGGGTGGGCTTGGAAGCAGTAGTGGTGAACTGGGACATAACCTAATGGATCACATGTTAAATAGTGGGGCTGGGGGAAGAGTAGAGGGATTTGAGGATAAATATATTTTTGGACGACGGGCCAATGGATTATATGTGCCCCGATTTGCCAATATTGCCGGCGATACCAAGAGGAGAGATTACGTCCGTGGTTTTGGCTATCAGGGTGGGGCTTCGAGGGGACAATGGTCGGGTAAGGTCGATAATAAGAGCGTGGGCGGCGCTTGGAAAGATGCTATCGCCGAGCCGGGCAGCTGGGGAGTGGGTTTCAGCGCGTTTGGTGAAATACTCCCATATCACGAAAATAAAGTCCTATTGGATTCATCGGTAAAAGATAAATGGGGACTTCCCGTATTGGCAATAGACGCAGAGATTAAGGATAACGAGCGGAAAATAAGGGTTGATGCAAGCAATGAAATGAAGGAAATGTTAGAATCTATCGGTGTCAAAGACGTAACAACCTACGATAACGGGTTTAGTATGGGACAGGGAATTCATGAAATGGGAACAGCACGAATGGGAAATGATCCGAAAACCTCGGTATTAAACAAATTTAACCAAGTATGGGATGCTAAAAATGTTTTTTTGACAGATGGGGCCTTTATGACTTCTTCTTCCTGTGTGAATCCATCGCTTACCTATATGGCATTTACAGCTAGGGCAGTAGATTTTGCTGTAAATGAATTAAAAAAAGGGAATCTTTAATTATTTTATGATGTAATAGTTATGAATAGACGAGAAGCAATACAACGTGTAGCCATGCTCATGGGCGGAACAGTTATTGGTGCTTCATTATTTTTGGAAGGATGCCAAAGGTCTGCTTCGAAAGATATAGAAATGCTCTTTGATTCAAAATCAATCGATTTTTTGGGTGATCTCGCTGAGGCCATTCTTCCTAAAACCACTACACCGGGGGCGAAGGAAGCTGGTGTAGGTTCTGAGATTCCCGTTCTGGTGCGAGACTGCTATAAACCTGAAGAACAGCAGGTCTTTCTGGCTGGAACAGCCGGAATTGACGAACGTGCCAAGAAAGAATTTGGACGCAATTTTCAGCAACTCGAAAAGAAAGACCAAACGGCCTTTGTCGATATTTTGGACAAGGAAGCGCAGGATTATGACGAAAAGAAATCCGCTAACGATCTACCTCATTTTTTCACACTGTTTAAACAGCTTACTCTCCTTACATTTTTTAGCTCAAAATTGGGAGCCACGGAAGTATTCCGTTATGTGAAAATCCCAGGGAAATATGATGGCGATTTCCCTTATCAAAAGGGTGACCATGCCTGGGCAACCTAGCTAAAAATCGTATAAATTTAATATTGACCCCTTGTCCTTAATTGGCAGCGGGGTCAATTAAAGAGGTTGTCAAGCCTATGAACTTTAACAAATTTTTGCTATCGAAAAGTAGAGTTGTAAAATGTGTCCCTGTTTTCATCGTCAGTCTGGTACCGCCCGGAAACGAGCTTCCCGCATCAAGTTTTTGCTTTTTGACATGGTGTTGGCTGAATTTTGAAAGAGCCTCTTTGACTGTTGTTTTATTGATCGCCAGATCAAAAGGTAATCCTTCGACAATCAAAAACTTGTCTTCTGGTATATCAAAAAATAGTTCATTGACGGATTTATCAGCCCCATAATTGCTATAAAGTTCTAAACCGGATTTTGTGATCCATTTTGCATACTTTTCTTCGTTGGCATCTTCATAGAATTCTGTTTTCACATTCAATGTAGCAGCAATTTTATCCACTGTCTGTGGAAATACAAATTCACTGTTTTTATTTAACAATGATTTTAAGTCGGCTTTATTCTGCGCGAAAGTCGTTGCCGCAAAAAGGAAAAGACCTATATTTAATGTTAGTGCTTTTATCTTCATCGTATCTTTGTTATATCTTTGGCAATTGTTTTTATCCGTAAGATTAAAATTAATCAAATACATAAAAAAATACAATAGTTCTTTATACTTGTTTTATTAATCAGTAATGGAATGATGGTAATGTTGTTGTAGTTGTTGTACCTATCTATCGCGCTGAAATTAGTTGATCAAATATCGTTATGCCGAAAACAATTTGAAGTATTGGACAGTTACAATTTAAATTGTACTTTCATAGCGTTTTTAATAAAGGAAGATATTTACTTTTTATGATCACAACCAAGTATTTCAACTATCGACAAATATTTAATTTAGCGGGCGCACATTTAATATGGCTGACGCTTTGGTGTTCTTTGGTGGCGGTCATTTATTATTTTTTCAATTGGCAGTGGATGATAATTCCGTGGGTGCCATTGGCATTAATCGGAACGGCCGAATCTTTTTACGTTGGTTTTAAAAATAATCAAGCCTATGACAGGCTTTGGGAAGCCCGAAAAATCTGGGGTGGAATTGTCAATTCAAGTCGTTCGTTCACGGCTATGTTATATGCTTTTGATACCCAAGACGGTGATCATACCGATTTGGAGGAACGGAGGAAAAGAATCGCCTATCGTCACATTGCCTGGCTCTATACTTTTCGTGAGCAGTTGTTGGTCCCGACAGAGTGGGAGCATATCAGCATGAAAAAACATTTTGGTTCAATGAATGTGAAACGGAACAGGTTGATAAAGGCTGGCTTTCCAGATTATAGTAGAACTTCGATTTTTTTGCGTAAATATCTTTCTGCGGAGGAGTTTAAGTTGCAGAGCGAATATAAAAATTTTGCGACTTATTTGATTTCTAAACAAGCAAAAGAAGTGAATGCGTTGAAAAATGATCAGATTATTTCGGATTTTAACCAAACGCAACTGCAGAATTGCCTGAATCAATTTTACGATTATCAAGGACAGGCAGAAAGGATCAAAAAATTTCCATCACCTAGGCAGTTTGCCAGTACAGCCTTTGTCTTCAATGTTATTTTAATCATTCTACTTCCTTTGGGCCTCGTGAATGAATTTGCGAAATTAGGGGACTGGGGTATCTGGACCAGTATTCCTTTTTGTGTGGTCATAGGATGGATTTATATTGTGATGGAATTGGTCGGCGATTATACCGAAAATCCTTTTGGAGGTCTGATGTTTGATGTACCGATGCTTTCCATTTGTAGGACCATTGAAATTGATTTATTGCAGATGGTGGGAGATGAGGATCTTCCGGAAGCTATTGCATCGAAAAACGGTGTGTTGGTTTAGAACTTCTTACAGATCTATTACCAATGTATTTTTTACCTCAGCGATCATAAAGGAACTGTGGGTGCTTGCAATGTGCTGTAAGCTAGTTAGTTTTGTTAACATGAAGCTGCGATAGTCTGCCATGTCCTTGACACAAATCTTGAGGATATAGTCGTAGTCGCCACTCACGTGAAAACACTCGGTTACCTCTTGAAGGTTCATGACCTCTTTTTCAAACTGTAAAATATACTCCTTTTTGTGCTGTGTTAATTTTACGTGGCATAATACGAGGAAATCTTTTGCTATCTTCTTTTTATCAAGTATGGCGACATAGCCTGCGATAATTCCCGTATTTTCGAGCTTGCGGACTCTCTCATAGACTGCTGTCACGGACAAGTTCAGCTTGTAGGACAGTTCTTTGGTCGTTTGTTTCGCATCTTCTTGGAGAAAACGCAATAACTTAAGGTCAATTTCGTCAAAGTGCATAGATTATTTTTTTGTGTTTGGTATCAGTTTTTAAAGTGTTCAGATGTTTTAACTAATTATTGTTGATATAATAGATTTATATTCTAATATAGATAAAAATACTTGTGATATAATCTAAAATATCTCAATTTTAAAGATAAAAATATGGATAATTTTAATGCAGCAAATGAAATTCAAGATTTGCAATACTTTGGAGAGTTTGGAGGTGTGAATCCGTCAATTTCAGACAGCTCTACCTATACCTTTCTTTCCGCTAAAAAAATGTTCGACACATTTGAAGGGAATGCAGAAGGCTGTTATCTCTATTCAAGACATTCCTCGCCAATGAATTTGTATTTGGCGCAAGCTTTAGCAAAAATGGAGAATACCGCTGCGGCCAATGTAACATCTTCGGGTATGGGAGCGATCACAACAGTTCTTTTACAGTTATGTAAAAGCGGCGACCATATTATTTCCAGTAGGACGATCTACGGTGGAACTTATGCCTTTCTCAAAAATTTTCTCCCACCTTTCCAGATTGAGACAACATTTTTGGATATTAATGATGCCCACGAAATCGAAAGATCGATAAGACCTAATACAAAGGTGCTGTATTGCGAAAGCGTGAGCAACCCTTTATTGCATGTGGCTGACTTAAGAAAACTTTCAGCCATCTGTAAAAAACACAAGCTAAAACTGATTGTCGACAATACGTTTTCTCCGTTGTCTATATCGCCGATACTTTTGGGAGCAGACATTGTCATCCATAGTCTAACGAAATTTATCAATGGCAGTAGTGATACAGTAGGTGGGGTTTATTGTGGAAGTCAGGAGTTTATTAATGAAACGAAAAATGTGAACACAGGGACCTGTATGTTATTGGGACCAACGATGGACAGCTTACGTTCGGCGAGTATATTGAAAAATTTAAGAACACTTCATATACGGATGAGACAACATAGCTATAATGCGATGTATCTTGCCGAACGGTTTGAGAAAGATGGACTAAAGGTATCTTATCCGGGCTTACATTCGCATCGAGATCATGAATTAATGAAAAGTATGATGCATGAGACCTATGGTTTTGGAGGCTTAATGACAGTTGATGTGGAAACCACTGAAAAAGCCAATGAATTAATGGAACTGATGCAGGCTGAAAATTTAGGGTATTTAGCCGTCAGCCTAGGATTCTATAAGACGCTATTCTCCTGTTCAGGTAGTTCTACGTCATCAGAAATTCCTGAAGAAGAGCGCTTAAAGATGGGTATTTCCGATGGATTGATCAGGTTTTCCATTGGCCTAGATCAAGACATTGAGCGCACTTATCAAAAAATGAGAGCATGCATGCAAAAGATTGGGATTCTACAATAATGCGGATAATCGCCATTAGTTGAATAAAAAGTTCACGACGACAGAGAGGATCCGTAAACTGTTTCGACATTTTCTACAAAAATAGTTTACGGATGTTCTTGTGCAATGCTGGTTCGCTGATCCTGAGAAATTCATGAATTAGGTCCTTACTTGTGGGCGGTCGATGTGGAAAGGCATAGTGCTGTAAAAAAGTCCTCAAAGCAGTATTTATTTTTTGTTCACCTATCAATTCATGTAATTGATACATGGCTAAAAGGCCTTTATAATAGGCAACGTTTGTATTTCCTGGGGATACTCTCATTAAATCTTCGTCTACACTGTTTGCTTTTCCAATGTCATAAAGATCTTGATACATTTTGACCATTTTCTTTACTCCTTCGGGACCATGTTTGTGTTTATAACACATTAATTCGGTATACATAGCGAGCGTTTCTGTTAGCATTGTAGCGCCTTCTCTCCGGTCATCGGGGTCAATTTGACTGTTACCCCACCATTGGTGCGATAACTCATGGCCGGCAAGTTCATTAATGACGTCTCTTGTTTTTTCGCGACGTAGATCTGAATGAAAGGTCATGTTCTCATTCATAAAAATCATACCGGGATAAGCCGTCGCGTTAAATCCACTAACAAATCCAGATATTTCGACGAAACGTATGCTTTTAAATGGATATTTTCCAAAGTTGTTTTGACAATAGGCTAAAGTTTGCTTTGAGTCGTTTATAAGTTGTTTAACATTCTCCGCGTGTTTGCTGTCATAATATACCTCGATGGATATATTGTCGTAAGAGGATTTTTCAACCATATATACAGCTGATGATATACCGAAACGGAAGGGAATTGGTCCTGTTGATTTATAGTGAAAAAAGTTTCGATTTCCTTTTTGCCATTTTCTGATAAATTCTCCAGTCGCGATACAGGTTTGGTCACTGTCACTCGAAATAATTGTTTCAAGGTCGACATATCCATAGTCGTAGGGAAGAGCATCAGGCTGTTCTAACTTTTTTAAAGCGCTTGCTTTTCCCAGCGCTCGCTTTTTACGCTCAAGTGGGTCTTCTATTTCATTTTATTGCTGATAACCAAATATGGGGTAATAGCGACTGATACGCATAAAAGAACCATTAGCTAAGATAGCATTCATGGGATCGTGACGATTGAACGGTGTCCATTTGTATTTTATTGTAAATTCCATTGTAATAGAATCTCCAGGCATGAAGGGGCTTGTTAGTTTAAATCGGTGGTGACCATAGGTGCTGTCGGTAGCTTTTTGTACGGCGCGGTCTATGTTGACATGTGCTAATTCCATAGCAGGATCCGTGTAAAGTAATAGACTATCCAGCGGAGCGGCTGATTTATTGACTAGCTTATATAGACCACTAATGATATATTCATTTGACGTCGGATAAAGATCTATTTCGGTTTTGACCGAAACGATCGTTGGCTGGGGAATATGCTGATAGTGCCTGTATTTCTGTTCATAATGTTGCATCCAATCTATTTCCGCTGCTGAATTGCCGACTTGAGTTCGCTGATAGATGAAATGGCCTGAAATCAACAAGACAGCAACCATTAACACAGCGAAGACCTTTAACTTTGAATGCGATTTTAAGTTTACTGAAAAAGATCTTGCCTTTTGCCGGGTGAGCGTTGTGCCAATAGCGATAAGGGCCGAAAAGGAAGTCCAGTAGATCATTTTAAAGCCAAATGCATGCAGATAGGCGCCAAACCCATTCATGTCGCCGCTATAGTTTAAGGGTGATTTTGCAAAACGGAAAAGTGGATGCTCTATGCCAAGCATGGTACCAATAAAGGAATTGGTCAATGCAAAAAACAAGACTGTCAAAAGTAATGCTGGATATTTTAGTCCCACAATAGTCTGTATACTGATAATAACTGAAGCATCCAGTAGAGATGGGACGCCAAGGATATAAAAAAGACTTAGATATAGATTCCATTCAATTTTTGGATATTGGAATATAAGTTGAAGAACCATGCATTGCAGAATGCTTATTGTAATAAGTAATAATGCAATACAGCACAACGAGATCCACTTGGCCAGCATGACAACTGTTACTTGTACTGGAGTGCTGTCTTCGAGTACATATATCCGCGTACTTCGAGATCTCCAGACTGTTTCCATGCCATAAAAAGATAGGACGGAAAGTAAAAAAAGAGGAAAGCTATTGATGATGTTCCGAACCATTAATCCCGTGCTGGCATAGCGTTGTGGTAGGCGCATTCCTGCATCGATGTTACTGTATATTTCCATACCTAGAAAAAACAACCATAGCGCAATGACAACGACAAAGGGTAAACCTTTTAGTAGGGCTCGAAGGTCAATCTTTAGAAAGCTATAAAGCGTATGCCAATCATAAAGCCAACCTTTTTCGGATATGCTTATTTGTCCCCTAGGAAGGATTGGCTGGTTTCCAGCCTTTTGCAGCGGCGGTTTTATATTCTTTTTTGTCGTGCAATGAAAACGTGCTCGACGGATCGCAAGTAACGTCAATGCAGATGAAAATACAAGTAGACCAATCCGGTTTATCAAAAAATTTCCTTTGAGCTGGAGCAATGTCGAGTTTTTCAAAGCTGGGCTCCATGACTGACATTGTTCAAAGAAAGCAGCCAGACCAAAAGGGTCGACTATGGCCATCCGGCTCATGGTCTCGGAGGAAACGGGGGATGCGTTGGCAAATAATGGCGAATTCGAAAATAAAGAGACAGCGAAGTATAGGATATAAATGAAAACTCCCGAAAGAAAAACAAGCATTTTACTACGGCTGGTCCAAGCAATTGCACTAACAGTTGCGGTGCAGAAAAAAATATTTGGAAGGACGAGTAGTATATAGGGCTGTAGGTAGTTGAGCATACGGAATGGCATAAATTTCTCATGTTCATCTCCTTGTGAAGCATGACCGAACATCAGCCCAAGGATAAAGAATAGAAATGTAAGGGCCGTGATCAGAAACACCAGCACAAAACGACTCAGTTGAAAAATATTTTTATTGACAAGGGTTGTATACAGGAGTGATGAAAATCGTGCATCTATTTCACGTAAAAATATTTGTGATGAAAAAATAACGATAGTAAAGATATTCAATAGCGATACTAATCCTATGGTGTAAGTTAACACAAAGGGAGAATTGGCGTAAACACCGGCAAATGAAAAAGAAGCTATGACACTAACCCAATAACCAAATGCAAAAAAACAGCATAATAGTGCCAGAAACCATTTTTTTGGAAAGTAAAAGCTGACTTCCAGTAGAAAGTAGTCGATAAACATGGCTATACAATTTGAGATAAATGTGTGAAATAGACATCTTCAAGATCAGGTTTAATTTGCTCAAAACCATTCCCTGGGCTTTTTGTGGCATAAATATGGACGTCTAGCCGCCCCCCGTGTAATTGGGCTGATAAGGTGTGAAAATTTTCGTTAAAATAACGTAATTCATTCTTGTCAATCGTTTTTGCCCAAATACGGCCTTCCAACGATTTTAAAAAGTCGTTGGGTGCGCCATTGACCATCAAACTTCCGTTATTGATAATGGCCATTTGAGCACAGAGGCTTCGCACATCTTCCACTAGATGTGTTGAAAGGATCACTATCATCTGTTCCCCGATTTCACTAAGTAGATTGTTGAAACGATTGCGCACTTGCGGATCGAGGCCCGCTGTGGGTTCGTCTACAATGATAATTTGAGGCGAACCCAACATCGCCTGCGCAATACCAAAACGTTGCCGCATTCCTCCCGAAAAATTGTGAACTTCTTTGTCACGGAATTCGTAAAGATTTACACGTGCGAGCAAATCTAATATATGTTCTTTTCGTCCCTCTTTTTTAATTCCTTTAAGTACGGCAAGATGATGCATGAGTTGATAAGCCGACAGATGCGGATATACTCCAAAATCTTGCGGTAGGTAACCGAGCTGTTTTTTTATAAAAGAGGGCTCATTTAAAATATTGACATCATTCAATACGATGGAACCGGTATCTGCCTGTTCTAAGCCGGCAATGATCTTCATTAATGTCGATTTTCCAGCTCCATTTGGACCTAGCAGTCCAAACATGCCCTGACCGATATGTAATGAAAGTCCCGTAATTGCTTTCATCCCGTTAGGATACGTTTTCGAAAGATTCTGGATTTTTAACTGGTTCATAACAGACTTGTCTTTATACCCACATCGCAATCTGGGCCCTATTAATATTTAATGTCATGGTTTTATGCGCTAATCTGGCACGAATTCCAATATATCACCTGGTTGACACTCCAATACAGTGCATATCGCTTGTAGCGTTTCGAAACGTATACCTTTTGCCTTTCCCGTTTTTAATACCGAAAGATTACCTTGTGTAATGCCGATTTGTTCTGCAAGTTCTTTGCTTTGCATTTTTCGTTTGGCCAGCATTACATCTATATTTACAACAATAGCCATGTACTAGATATATAAATCTTGTTCATCCTGTAAATGGAGGCCTTGCCGGAAGATTTCCGCGAGGAAAAAAACAAAAATGCCTAAAATGAAATGTACAGCAATGAGTATGGCAATACCCCCTTCGACTGTAACAAATACTGCAGCAATAGCCGTGCAGACGATTGGTAGCAATATATTTAACCTGTAATATCGTTTGAGTATAAGCAGGTGGAATTTGGTAAATAGCTTCCTTCGGGTAAACAATTTAAATATTTGCGCAGACAAGAGAAAAAAGATGGTATAGAATGACAGGGGTAGTAAGAATGAAAATACTTTGTACGATACGTTATTATCCATATTCATCAAGGGCGTTATGGTAAATGGATAGTTGATATGAAGAAACATTCCATTGCCATAGGATGCTGTGTTCCAGCCTGTCAGCAGGCATATCAAGGCATACAGGGTTATGATTAAATATAAGCTCCCTAAAAGTGAAGTTATATAGAATAAGATTCTGCCGATTATTTTTGTCCGGTTCATTATGTAATAATTTGGTTTGATACTGTAAATATATAAATAATTACCGTTATACGGTAATTATTTATTAAAATAGAATATTTATAGAGAAATGATAGGATGCTCAAACACTTACATTGACTTTGGCGCCTGCGAGAATGTGGAGCTAGTGCGACATATTGACAGGAATTTAAATCGATCGTACAACCCTTATATCGATCCCTGCCAACAGCGATGCGATTGTCACATAGACATCACTATTTAAGAGGATAAGGGCTGTAAAAGTTAAAAAATATCTTTTGGCATATCATTAGTGATTTAAAATCAATACTTTAATCACTATGGCAAAGAGACTCTTACTGATAATATTCCTATTCGTTTTGGGAGATATCTATTTTTTTCAGGCGTTTAGTACGGTTATTCATGGTTCAATTTGGCACAACATGTATTGGGGGATTGATATTCTGCTGTTTTTGGGTGTTTTTATTTTAATTTTTTTACGGAGAACGGGTTATGATGTCCAGCGGACCGCCACAAGTCTGATCACAGCATTTTTAATTGTTTTCATCCCAAAATTGCTTGCAGTGCCCTTTTTATTTGTTGAAGATCTTATGCGTATTTTTAGTTCCTTTCCTCCACGAAGTCTATTTTTGAGTGAAATTGTATTGTTTTTGGCGGGAGCCATGCTGTTGGTTATTTTTTTCGGTTTAACGAAAGGTCGTTATTTTTATAAAGTGCGTGAGGAAGTCTTGACTTTTCCTGATCTACCTGCGGCGTTCGACGGTTTTAAAATTACACAGCTGTCGGATATTCATTCAGGGAGTTTATCTGATATCAAAAGAGTACGTAAAGGTATCGAATTGGCCAATGCACAAAACAGTGATCTGTTATTGTTTACGGGCGATCTAGTCAATAATAAGGCTTCCGAAATGGAACCCTGGGTTTCAGACTTCAATCGATTAGAAGCTCCTTCGGGAAAGTTTTCTGTCCTTGGAAATCACGACTATGGGGATTATGTGCAATGGGAAAGCATGAAATCAAAAGCCTTAAATTTGAATAGGCTCAAGGAAATTCATCATGAAATGGGGTTTAAATTGTTGCTAAACGAATCGATAGCTATAGAAAAGCAAGGTGAGCGTATCTCGTTAATTGGTGTTGAAAATTGGGGAAAAGGAGGGTTTCATCAATATGGCGATTTGGCTAAGGCAACTCTTGGATTAGAAAAAGATACGTTTAAAATTTTAATGTCTCATGATCCTTCACATTGGGATCATGTTACTTTGGACTATGATCAAAATGTCCATTTAACGCTGGCTGGTCATACACATGGTATGCAGTTTGGGATAGAACTATTTGGGTTAAAATGGAGTCCAATTCAGTATTTTTATAAACAGTGGGCTGGACTTTATCAAAAACAGGGAAAATATCTTTATGTCAACCGTGGTTTTGGTTTTCATGGCCTAAAGGGGCGGATAGGTGTTTGGCCGGAAATTACAGTTATTACATTACGGAAAAGCGTTGCCTGATATTTCGGTATGAGATATAACACTCATCTATTAATCGATAAGGTTCATTTCCTTCAATTGGTGAAACATACACTGATCTGCAGCATGGTGAGATCCTTACTGAAATTTTATTTAAATTTGACCATTTAATGGAAGATGAACCTTGATATTTATAATGTTAGTATCTTAACAATTTCATTGAAGCCTCTTTGTTGTGCGTGTTGCAACGGGCTTGTGCCATTGAAGTCCGGAATATCTAATTTTGCTCCGGCATCTTTTAGAATCTGAACGATTTCCTGATATTTTTTGCTTCCGTCACCGAGTATAATTCCTTCCATCAAAGCGGTCCATCCTAAGCGATTGACATGATCTAACGGAAAATTTTTAGTATTGGCCAATAATCTTACCGTTTCTACATGTCCACGTTCACATGCCGGTATTAAAGCTGTGCCATTATATCGATTAAATAAATCAAAGCGAGCACCGTGATCTAAGAAAAGCTTGACGAGTTCAACTTGCCCACTTGCTCCCGCGTATAAAAGTGGGCTATCCATATTATCAGCCTGAATGTTGACATCGGCGCCATATTCTACCAATAATTTGGCCATTTCAAGAGCTCCATTGTTTGTAGCGATAAGTAGAAGAGTACGTTTGTTCGCATCTTTGCTGTTTACGTTGGCCTTATTTTCTAGTGCTCTTCTTACTCCCTGCAGGTCATTTTTGATGACCAATTGAATAATCTCTTCCTGGGACGAATTTTCAGTATAGGAGTTTTCTGTTAATGCCGATCGGCACGAACTTGTTATGCTCATCATGATCAGGAGTATTAAAGTCGTTTTCATCATTCTATTATGCTGTAATTTTCGATAAACTGTCGAATAAGTTTGACGTCTAGTACAAAAATAGGAGATAGGGCTGTTTTTACAATGTGGTTTTCATTCCATCTGTTGGACAATTTATTACAAGCGTGGATCTTAAATTTCGCTATTATTGGTCAAACACTGGCTGAAAGTGTACTCGTGTAGCTCCTGCTCACACACAATGTTAAGTCAAAGTTTGCGTTGTGATAAATTGTTCAAGCTTCGAGATGTATTCTGCAAAACATCCAGAAAAATCATCGCGACCTTTGTTTTGGTCATACTAAGTCATAAATGCGGAAAAAATAATACCGTTTCCATTGTCTAGTAAATTTTAGAAAAAAGAATATGATCAAAAGAAATATGAAAGCTAAAACATATATTTTAAAAAACGTACGGCTTGAGACGGGATTCGAGTTTGATGGAGAGGAAGTAATAAGTACAAATACCGCTTTATGCTGTGTAGAAGTTGAAGCGGGTAAGATCAAAGGAATCAAACCAAATACCCCAAATGCCAATGGAATCGATGCAAAAGGACATTTGATGTTGCCGGCCTTTAAGGATATGCATGCCCATTTGGATAAAATGTTGTTTGGTTTGCCATGGGAAGCAGTATCTCCCACGCGGCATACCGTAAAAGATATGATCGCGTATGAGCAAAAGATGATTCCTGAATGGTTAAGCACCTCGGTCGAAAGAACGGGCAAAATGCTGAATTTTCTGCAGGCATACGGAACTGATTTTATTCGTTCGCATTTCAATGTTGATCCAACATCTGGACTAAGATCGCTAACAAATTTAGAAAAGGCGCTTGCATCAAAAAAAGACACGGTAGACGTGGAGCTGGTTGCTTTTCCACAGCATGGTCTCTATTATACGGATACCTTACCCATTTTGAAGGATGTTGCAAAACTGGATGCTGTTAGTTTCATCGGTGGAGTAGATCCGTACTCTTTGGACGGAAGTATTGAAAAAAGTATGGAGCAGATTACCCGGTTGGCGCTTGATAACGATAAGGGAGTTGACATACATCTCCATGAAATGGGAGAAAGTGGTCTAAAGACAATCGACTTTTTGATCGACCGAACATTGGAAAACCCCCAATTAAAAGGAAAAGCTTTTGTTAGCCACGCTTTTGCACTTAGCCGTCTCGCAAATGTCGAAGTCGAAAAAATTGCGGCGCGTCTTGCCGAGGCGGGCGTGGGAATCGTCTCCTCAGTGCCTTTTGGCAATATGATTATGCCTATTCCGACACTTCGAAAATATGGTGTGGAAGTTTTGATTGGAAATGACAATATTCAGGATCACTGGAATACCTTTGGTTCGGGAAACATGCTCCAGAAAGCGAATCTAATTGCTGAGCTGTATGGCTATGGAACAGAATTCGGCTTATCCAGAACACTCGCTTTCGCCACACGTTACAAATTGCCTTTGGATAATAATGGAAATCAACAATGGCCGAAAGTGGGCGATGAAGCCAGTATGGTTTTTGTTGAGGCAAGTTGTTCTGCTGAAGCAGTTTCTCGGATTTCACCTGTGACTTCATTGATTCACAAAGGCAATATTGTGTTCTAAAGGACGCCACTATCGGATAATGATTGCGTTCCGAACGCTAACTGCCTTCGGGATTCCAGCAATGTGTCGTTTCCTAAATGCCCAACCAATTGTACGTTATTGCGTGGAGAAATATTGAAATTAAGAGAACAATTTTGTTGAAGAGCCGGTTATCCTCATAACTGGCTTTTCACGTCCAAGGCCTTGCTGTAGAACAGATGTTTTTAAGGAGTGGTCATTTGTAATTGAGGCGAGAATAATGTATGTTGGATAAAAAATAATTTATACGATGGAATTTTCACCATTTAATGAAGTTGTCAAACTTTGTCTAAAAGGAATACAACTGGAAGAAAGCGGTAGAGCGGAAGAATCACTGTCATTTTTTATGCAAGGTTATCGGGAGGCAAGTGATGACCATGAAAAGTTTTTTGCGGCTTATTTTGTATCGCGGCAACAAAAATCGCTGTCTGATGGTCTGAAATGGCTACACATAGCCTTAGAGCATGCATTGGTAATCAACGATGACCGGACGACCAGTGCATTACCCGGATTGTATTTGAAGATTTGCGCCTGTTACACAGGCTTAGGAGAAGAAGCAATGGCAAGTGAGTATGCTCGGCTGGCCTCTTCTTATAAAAATATCCCCTTTGATAAGGGACCTTTTTATCATGGGACAAAAGCAGATGCACAAATCGGCGATTTATTGGTTCCAGGCTTCAATTCCAACTATCAAGCTGACTTAAAAATGAACCACATTTATTTTACAGGCTTGATGAATGGGGCTGGACTTGCAGCGGCACTCGCAAAAGGTGAGCGTAGCGAGCGCGTATTTATTGTTGAACCTACCGGTGATTATGAGCATGATCCCAACCTGACGGATCAGAAATTCCTCGGAAATCCGACACGTTCCTATCGATCTGAATTTCCATTAAAAATTATTGGTGAAGTTGCTAATTGGGCAAAACCCGGCACTCAGGAACTTGAAAAATTTCGTGATAAACTAGACGAGAGTGGCGGCGACATTATCAATTAAGAAATCACGAGTGCCTGCTCCGGCAATCGGAGTTATGTCTTACTGATAACAATCTTGCTGATAACTTCGAAGGCTGAAATTCGATAATCGTCGTCAAAAAATAAACCATTGATATAACGTTGGATCGGATAGAACAGATCGGCTGGCGTATCGCCGAAAAAAGTTTTGAAATCGTTCGGAATAGAATACAGGTAATTGTATTGCCCTTTGCCCAAACTGATTCCGCCGATCTTTTTTAAATAACCGGTTATCTTATGTTTGTATCTATTGGAAAATGCTTCTTCCGTTTCTATGAAATAATCTTCAATATAAAAATTACGGATATCCTGAAGACTAAGGACGCTGTTTGGAGCAGGTTTGATACGTCTTGAATAGGATACATCAACCAAAATACAGCTGGCTTTACGGGCTTGGGTGAGATCGATAAAGTAGCCTTCATCGACCATAAGATGTTTACTGTCTTTATATACGCCGAGAAGCATTTCATTGATCTCGCGATCTGAATAATCTGCTATGTTAGAAGATCTTCCCAACTTTTCAAATGCGAGGCCACTGTCACTCCAATTTTTTCTAATTCTATTAAGCTCGTGCTGTTGAAAAGTTTTTATTTTCTCCATATATAATTTGTCTAACCTTACTTTTGGGAGTTTAAAGATAATTTTAAAACTTTACTTTCGTCAATCTTATCGGTTACTAAGTGCAATTTGAATCAAATCTAATTTAACGGAGTCTTTGTTTGCTGCTGTAGAAATGCGCGGACGCGCTATGTTGAGGAGGGAAGATCATATCGATTCTCGGTACGATGCAATGAAGGAAGAGCCATCTGTATTAACAAATGGCTCTAATAGTTTTTATTTTACAGCCTTAAGTAGGATATCTAAGGTGAATTCATCATCGATAGCGCGATTGCCTAAGTCGGAGAAAAAGCTTGCTGAACGATACTGTATATCAAAGTCCAGTCGATTTACTTTGACTCCGATAGCTTCAGCGGAAAGCCCATCTGCAGTTGTGGTGACTTTTGCTGGAAAGGAGATCGATTTTGTTTTATTCTTGATCGTCAGATTGCCTGTTATGATTGGATTGCCTTTGCTATTATCAACCTTACTGATGACAAATTTACTGTTGGGATAGGTAGGCACATTGAAGAAATCTTCATTTTTTAGTTGCCCGGTCAATTTAGGTGCATCAGTACAAGCCATGGAATTCATATCTATGGTAAAACCACCGCCGGTAATTTTCCCTTTTTCTGTCTGTACCGTTCCTTCTTGTATATTGATTGTTCCCACATGTCCTCCGACAACTTTTTTAGCATTCCATTTGATTGTCGAATTTTGCGTGTTCACTTTGTAGCTTATCTTTTGGGCGAAAGCCATTGATGTTAAGCAAATAATTGCTAGCGTTAGACTGGTTCTTTTCATTGAAATGATTTATATGAACTCAAATATACATGGTCTTGTGCGGATATTTCTATGTTTAAACTTGTTTTTTTGTTTGCGGAGTGTCAATATTGTGTTTGCCTTGCTCTATTCGTCATCAATACCCGCTAACTTAGTACAATATAAAAAGGGGATCGGAGATATCTTCGCATCCAAATTGTGGTCTATAAAAAAAGATAATATGATTAAGTCGAAAGGTTATGCGGCGAAAGACAGCAGTTCTCCACTTGAATACTGGGAGTTTGAAAGGAGGGAGCTTGGTGCAAACGATGTTTTAATAGATATCTTATACAGCGGGATCTGTCACTCCGATATTCATCAAGTACATGACGAGTGGGGTGGTACACAGTACCCAATTGTTCCCGGGCACGAAATTGTCGGTCGGATAAGTGCCGTTGGTAGTGGAGTGACTAAGTTTAAAAAAGGAGACCTGGCAGGTGTCGGTTGTATGGTGGCTTCCTGTGGCGAATGCGATAACTGTAAGTCAGACCAACAACAGTTCTGTTCGGAAAAGAAGACCGTCTGGACTTACAACAGCAAGGATGTGATGCATGATCACAGCTATACTTTTGGTGGTTATAGCAATAATATTGTTGCGGATGCGGACTTTGTGCTGCATGTGCCGGAATCGTTGGATATTAAAAAGGTGGCACCGCTACTCTGTGCTGGAATCACCACCTATTCGCCATTAAAAAGATGGAATATTAGCAAAGGACATAAAGTTGGTGTGTTGGGCTTAGGTGGATTGGGACATATGGCTGTTAAAATTGCAGTAGCAATGGGAGCAGAAGTCACAATGATAAGCCATTCTCCACGTAAGAAGGAGGATGCGGCTCTACTTGGCGCACACAAGTTCTTAAATACGCATGAGGCAGATGAAATAAGAGAATTCTCATCGTATTTTGATTTTATTATTGATACCGTATCGGCACCGCATGATTATAACCTCTATCTTGCATTATTGAAAACAAAGGGAGTTTATATTTGTGTGGGGATTCCAGCTGCGCCCATGGAAATCAATGGACGCTCAATTATGGGGGGAAATAAGATCCTAACGGCTTCCAGCATTGGGGGAATACAGGAAACTCAAGATATGCTTGATTTTTGTGCTGAACATAATATTCTACCCGAAACAGAAATGATTGATATCGACTATGTAAATGAGGCTTATCAAAGGGTATTGGATAGTGATGTAAAATATCGTTTCGTAATCGACATGTCGTCTATTGAAAAGTAATCCAAGAACAGGTCGGTTAAAGAGCCGACCTATTTTTTTAATCGCAATAAAATCTTTACGCGTTTTGACAATTGGATTTGAAGAATGCTGACATGATTCAAGATGGATACCGTAACTTTAGCTTGAGCTTTTCAGCTGGAAAGGCATAGCTATTTTTTTATTTAAAGGAACAATAAAATAGATAATTTCAATGAAGAAGGTAGAAATACAGCACACAGATTTGCAGATAGCTCCAATTAATTTTGGTGGGAATGTTTTTGGCTGGACATTAAATGAGCAGCAATCGTTTGAAATGTTAGATAAATTTGTAGGAGCAGGGTTTAATTTTATTGATACGGCAGACACCTATTCGTGGTGGGTAAATGGAACCGGAGGGCAGTCCGAAGAAATTATTGGAAAATGGTTAAAAAGCCGTGGTAACCGTCAAAATATAGTAATTGCAACAAAAGTCGGATCGGAGACCAAGGAACACGGATATGATATCTCAAGGAAACATATCTTGAAATCGGCTGATGAATCATTACGACGGTTGGGAGTAGATCATATAGATCTATACTATACCCACTTTGACGATAACATAACCCCCGTGGAAGAGACGTTGTCGGCTTATGCGGACTTAATAGAGGCAGGCAAGGTACGTTATATCGCCGCTTCCAATCTATCGCCAGCGCGTTTAACGGAAAGCTTTGATGTAGCAGAGAAAAACGGTCTTCCCAAATATGTTGCGTTGCAACCGCATTACAATTTGGTAGAGCGTGCAGGTTTTGAAACAGATTATGCGGGCTTGGTCGAGAAGTATGGGTTGAGTGTATTTCCATATTGGTCGCTTGCAGCAGGTTTCTTGACCGGTAAATACCGTACTGAAACTGACTTTGATAAAACGGCAAGGGGCGGTGGGATCAAAAAATATTTTGATGCTAAAGGTAAAGCTGTCCTGAAAGCGCTCGATGCTATCTCCGAGAAGCATGAGACAAAACAGGCTACTGTAGCATTAGCATGGTTGTTGGCTAAACCGCTGATTACCGCTCCCATTGTGAGTGCCACAAGTGAGCGTCAATTGGATACGCTATGTGCGGCGCCGGCTCTTAAGTTGGATACAGAAGATATCGAATTATTAAACGAGGTCAGCAATTAAAATACCGGTAAAAGAGCAATCACAAAATCCCTACATTTCTGAGGGATTTTGTTTTTATTGAGAAGTCGTTCTTGATAGACGGTGGAGATAGCTTATGTATTTTAACAAGTTTATCGTAAATTGGACGCTAAATTGATCTTATGAAACGGTTCCTGATATTATTTTCTTTTATGCTTTTTGGCAGAAGTTATGCGCAAATGCCTACACCTTATGAACGGGGCAATGGTAATCAATCCACAACATTTGAAGAAATGCGGGCCTACTATCAGGAATTGGCGGAGAAATATACATCAATTCATTATGAAACAAAGGGAGAAGACGATAACAATAAACCAATAGATGTGGTCGTATTTAATCCGTTTGGAAAGACACTGGAAGTCGCTAGGAAAGGGAAGTGTATTTTATTGGTCAACAACGGTATTCATCCCGGAGAACCCGATGGTATTGATGCCACTATGATGCTCATGCGGGATTTGGCGACAGGAAAGGTAAAGGCACCTCAAAATGTTATCGTTGTTGCGCTCGCGAGTTACAATGTCAGTGGGATTTTAAATCGTGGGAGCTTTTCCCGAGCTAACCAAAATGGCCCTGAAGAGTATGGCTTTCGTGGAAATGCAAGGCATTATGACTTAAATAGGGATTTTATTAAGACAGACACTAAAAACTCGCGCAGTTTTCAGCAGATTTTCCACTGGGTCAAGCCGGATGTTTTTATCGATAATCATGTGAGCAATGGGGCCGATTATCAGTACACTTTTACTTATATCTCAACAAACAAAGAACGTCTGGGAAACCTTTTAGGTAATTATTTTAATAACAACATGCAAAAAACCTTACTGAAAGATCTCCAGGAGAAAGGGTTTATGTCTGTTCCCTATGTTAACATCCACAACGATGTACCTGATGGTGGTTTTCCAACTTTTATGGATTCGCCAAGATATGCAACAGGTTACACCAGTCTATTTAATGTCATCGGAACCGTGGTGGAAACACATATGTTGAAACCTTATCAAGAACGTGTCAAAGCGACTTATGATTATATGCGTTGTAATCTGGATTTTATGGAACAGCATTATAAGGAGATTAAACAAAAAAGAACTGAAAACCTCAAGCAATATCAAATAGGGGATAAATATGCCATAGCATGGAAGCTTGATTCATCGAAATATGAACCACTGGACTTTAAGGGCTTCGAGGCAAAATATAAGCCGAGCGATGTCTCCTCGAAAGATAGATTGTGGTATGATAGAAACGCTAAGTTTTCAAAACAAGTTAAGTTATATAATACCTATGTTCCGACAAAAGAAGTAACTATTCCATCGTATTATGTCATTCCGCAGTCTGAATGGGAAATTGTTAACTTGCTAACACTCAATCAGATCAAAATGATTCCGCTAAAACAAGATACGGTAATAGCGGTGGAACAGTATCGAATTAAGGATTTCAAGACAACTTCAAGTCCTTATGAAGGGCATTATTTACATTTTGATACCAGCCTCCTCCGGGAATCCAATAAGGTAAACTTTCGTGCTGGTGATTATTTAGTCCCCTTGAATCAGGACGGTGTAAAGTTCTTGCTGGAAACTTTAGAACCTGAAGCAATAGACTCTTATTTTAATTGGAATTTCTTTGATGCGATCTTAGGACAGAAAGAATATTATTCAGCATATGTTTTTGAAGATACAGCAGCCAAACTTCTAAAAGAGAATAAAGATTTAAGAGCTGCCTTTGAACGCGAGAAGATGAACAACCCTAAACTTGCTGCGAGTAGTAGTGCGCAGCTGGATTGGATATACAAACATTCACCTTACTATGAAGAGTCACATCTTCTTTATCCTATTTATCGCATCAATTGATCACGGTGATTTTTGATACACAAGGCTGCGTTCGTTACAATATGGCTATCTTATAAGTATATCCAGGGTAATACCAATGAACATTATGACGATCAAATAGGAGATAAAGCCTATTATTAAAGCGGCAAATGCTTTGAAATAGCTGATCTTTTTAGTCTTATCAAAAAACTGTCCCATGGCCCAGGAGTAATATGCAAAGGTCACCAATGTTGCGTATAAGATAAAACGCTGGTGGGTTATACCATCAATTATTGCAAAAAAAGCATAAATTAACATCGCCATCCCCATAATAAAACATAATAAGATGATGATTTCAAAAAGATTATAGCCGTATTTTTTAAAGAATAATTTAGTCCAAAGGGCGATAAAGAATCCCATGATAATGTTAGCATAACCATAATGATCTTGTAGCCATCGGAAGATGTGGGTCGTGATGATGAGTTTACTTTCAATACCATGGCTGTCGATTGACTGCATATACCGTTCTTCAGTATGGAAAAAGTGGGCAATAATTGAGTACACTAAAGAGGTTACTATAACAAAAATAATAGGTTTGACCAGCCGGCTACGATTCTCAGAAATGTAGTTTTGCACATTCTTCCCCGGCGCTGTTACCAATCCGCTAATGGTATAGAGAATGCCGCGTTCAAAGTGAAGCACATGTTCTATTTCATGGGTGATATAATGCGCATCTATTCTTTTCAGCGTTGCAGGTTGGCCACAATCGGGACAAAATTTTGACGTAATGTCTGTACCGCAGTTTTTGCAAGTTATCATGTTGAAGTTTTTCTTTAGGTAATTAAGGTTAGGTACTCTATATCATTTTTAAAGCCTATAAAGGCAAACTTTCTTTACGGACCATTTTATTGGAGGTATTCAGCAACTTCCACAAGCTTGTATTTGGGGCTCCGTTGCAAAAACTCACCAAGAAAAGCTGCGTGAGTAGCACCGGTGATCAGCAAAATACGATCTTGCGCCGTGACAGGGATCTGATTTAAATTGGAGAGTATCCGTAGATTTCTTCCGTAAAATTTAGTGGCTTCGTCTGCTCCTTCAAAATTACCTTTTGTACTACTGTAGGTTAAGATATCAGCGTTTACATTGATAAATTTTTGCAGGGTCTCTTTGTGATTAAATACCTTTAATTTATCTAAAATGGAGAGTTGGTCAATATGGGTGAATTCCTTCATGATTTTTCCCATGTAGTTTTTATACGTTACAGTATCCACCTGGTTCTCCAGTTCATTGGCAATGTTGTAATTATATGCTGCAGTTTGTTGTTCATCAATTCCATAAATTGTTTTTACCCCTGCAAGTTTGCCAACTTCATAAGCGATTAACGCTATTTCACCACCAAACTTAGCTTTATGGCCTTTGTCGTCGATAAAAGATCTGTAGTCACTGTTCAATTCTTTGTTTTTTTCAGAAATGACTTCTACGCAAATGATGGTTGGTTTAAAATCAGCCAACAGTTTGGCTACATGATAAGTTTCTCTTCTGTTTTTTTGATCTTTTTCATCAAATTCTACTTTATGGGCATCAGGGGTATAGCTCATGTGAAATGTCCCAAAATTTAAAACTTCGATTTTCTGCTGTGCGTAGCTGTTCCCAAAAAATAAGACCCCAAGGGCGATTCCAATATTTCGAATCTGTATAGTTTTAATAAGCATCTGTGTAAGAAATGGTTTTATGTTTTTTCCGGCTTTTCGTTCAGTTAGCTGTATTTTTCTAGCTGTTTTGTCCAAAAGTATTACAGTTTGTCCAAATAAAAGCTACACTTGAGTGTAGTTTTATTTAACTTCGAAACTTAGAATTTCGTTATGGATTTTAACGCGCTATTTTCACAAAAAAATAATGTTGATCGTCTTTCAGAAAAGGACATCCTGCAGACGCATGGCTATATTGAGCTTGTCAAAGCTTTCTCACGAATTACTTACCAGAGTATCTATCTAATCGATTATCAGGCCAAAAGCTTTGAGTTTGTTTCAGACAACCCGCTGTTTCTCGCTGGTTTAACAGCCACAGAGGTGATGGAAATGGGCTATGGCTTTTATCAAAAATATGTTCCGTCCGATGATTTCCGGATGCTCATTACGATTAACGAAGCGGGGTTCAGTTTTTACGAAAAAATACCCATAGAGGAACGGAAGCTTTACGTTATATCGTATGATTTTCAGATACAAAATGCGCATAACAAATTTATTTTGATTAATCATAAACTGACGCCGGTTTTTTTGACAGAAGAGGGGAAAATATGGAAGGCAATTTGTATCGTATCTTTATCCACCAATGTGTCTTCGGGCAACGTGACGATCGAAAAGTTGCACTCCAACTTAGTTTGGGAGTTGGATCTGTTGACTGGGAGATGGAACTCCCAAAAAAAGATTAACCTTACCGAACGTGAAATAGAAATTTTACGCTTTTATCATCGCGGTCTGACCATTCATGAAACTTCCGAAAAAATTTTCGTTTCCATTGACACGGTGAAATTTCATCGGCGAAAATTATTTGAAAAACTGGGGGTAAGTAACATGAATGAAGCATTGGTTTATGCATTGAATAATAGGTTATTGTAACGATGGCTTGACGGATGTTGAAATGTTCAGGGCAAGCGCCTCAATCGAGGCGCTGCAGATTATTTTTTTACCAATAGGGGTAAGTACTTCTCGTAGCCCTGTGCTTTCATCTTGTCTTTTGGAATAAATCGAAGTGAAGCACTGTTTATACAATAGCGTAGACCACCTTTATCTGCGGGTCCATCGTTAAAAACATGGCCGAGGTGTGCATCACCAGTTTTGCTGCGTACTTCCGTTCTGCGCATCCCGTACGAATTGTCGGCGTGTTCTTGAATCAAGCTATCGCTAATTGGTTTGGAAAAACTTGGCCATCCACAGCCCGATTCAAATTTATCTGTTGAGACAAATAAGGGTTCTCCAGTTGTGATATCGACATAAATGCCTTCCCTAAATTCGTCATTATAGGCGTTGTCAAATGCGCGCTCTGTTGCACTGTTTTGTGTAACATCGTATTGCAATGGAGTTAACTCCTTCTTCAAGGTCTCCTTGTCAGCTTTTTTATACCTGTTCTCAATGTTCACTTTCGCTTTTTCGGGGTTGGCATTTCGTGCAAGTTCAAATAAATCAGGGCTTATATGGCAATAACCACCGGGGTTTTTGTCCAGGTATTTTTGATGATAAGCTTCAGCATTATAGTAATTCTGTAAAGGTTCTATTTCCACCACTATTTTGCTCCTGTATTGACTTGCTAAAGCAGCTATTTGCTCTTTGATAACAGCAGCATCGTCGGCATTGGTATAATAGATGCCTGTACGGTATTGCGTACCGATATCGTTGCCTTGTTTATTCAGTGAAGTTGGGTCAATTGTTTTGAAGAAAAGGTCTACGAGCAGCTTTAGATCGACAAGCGCTGGGTCGAAGTTTACCTTTACGGTTTCGGCAAACCCGGACGTTCCTGTCGAAACTTGTGCATAAGAAGGGTGCTGAAGGTTTCCATTGGCATAGCCAACTTCCGTTGCGGTGACCCCGCGCACTTGTTTAAAGAAGTGCTCAGTTCCCCAGAAGCATCCTCCTGCAAAATAGACAACATGATCTTTTTGATTTGTAGTATTCATAGTATTTTGTGTTGACGGTTTTAAGTCTTTCCCTTTTTGTGAAAAGCAAACCTTGCTGATCAGAAATAAGCCGGTCGCTATAGCAAGGAGGACGAATAAGTGTTTCATGGTATGGATTGCTACATGAAAGAAACAACATTGTTTCTTTCATGTAGGCTACAAACACCGTACCTTTCTGGATGTTTAACTTAGAAGATATAAACAGTTTTGACTCTAATAGATTCTTTTTACAATTGGAAGACGAAATAAGTCTATGAAAGGTATGTCCTGACAAAAAGACCTTTTAGCTAAACTTCGCCAGCTGTATCTCTGTGTAGCTGTCTCACTGTGGCTATAATAGCCTGTTTGTCGTAGTAATAAAGTTGGTGAAGCTGTTGCTGTGTACCCTGTACTGCGAACGAGTCGGGCAAACCAAGACGTTTTAACGTAGCCGAGTAACCATGTTCCACCATAAATTCAAGCACTGCGGTGCCCACTCCACCTGCGATACATCCATCTTCGATGGTGATGATAGACGAATATGATTGGAATACCTCATGTAATAACGCTTCGTCGAGCGGTTTAAAAAACCGGAGATCATAGTGCCCGACGTGGATGTCCTCCTGGAGCAGCTCGCAGCAGGCGTCCTGTGCATATTGACCAACGGGTCCAAGAGAGAGTAGGGCAATGTCTTTACCTGAACAAAGTCTTCTTCCTTTTCCCATTTCAAGTCTTTTATATTTGTCGGATTGCTTCTCTTGGTTACCTCGACCTTTTGGGTAGCGGATTGCAAACGGTCCGTCGAGAGCGATGTCCTGAGCCGTGAACAACAAATTTTTAAAGTCTGTAAGCGTCATGGGGGAAGCGCCCGTAATGTTGGGTATGCATCGGAGAAAAGCAATGTCGAATGCCCCCTGATGAGTGGGGCCGTCGGGACCGACAACACCGGCCCTGTCAATACAGAACACGACTGGCAATTTCTGCAAAGCGACGTCGTGGATAAGCTGATCATAGGCGCGTTGTAAGAATGTCGAATAGATAAAGCAGAAAGGAAGTAGTCCATCGGCAGCAAGGCCAGCAGAAAAAGTAACGGCATGCTGTTCGCAGATACCAACATCAAAAACACGGTTGGGCATCTGCTGTTTCATTGCGGTTAGCCTGCTGCCGCAAAGCATCGCTGGGCTAATAGCCATAATACGACTATTCCTTCGGGCCAGCTGTGTCAGCGTTTCGCCCAGCACCTGCTGAAAAGTCTCGTTGTGGAGTTGCGGTAGCTGGTGTTCTAACCGTTCACCTGTCAGTTTGTCGAATTTCCCCGTGGCATGCCATTCTGCCTTATTTAACATGGCCGGTGCAAAACCTTTTCCTTTCTGCGTCACACAATGTACTATTTTGGGCCCCATTATATGCTTCAACTGCTCGAATATTTTGATAAGCTTATGGAGATTATGCCCATCCACTGGTCCAAAATAACGTATACCTAAGGCCTCAAAAATATTGCTTGAAGCAAGTAGTCCCGTTTTTATCAGTTTCTCTATTTTTCTAATCGCAGCAATTGACCATTGTGCCCGATCCTTATTACGCGACAGCAGCTTTTTGATCTGTGATTTGAACTGATTATAGGCTTGCCCCGAGGTCAGGTCGGTCAGATAATTTTGTAGCGCTCCCGTACCGGCATCAATAGACATATTGTTGTCATTTAATATAATCAATAGGTCGGGCTGCTCGAAACCAATATTATTTAAAGCTTCGAATGCTAGACCGGCAGTCATGGCGCCGTCACCGATAACAGCGATGTGTTGACGGTTATGATCACCCTTATACCTGGCCGCGCAGGCCATACCCAGAATTGCTGATAAGGATGTGGATGAATGACCAGTACCAAAGGCGTCAAAGTTATTTTCTTCCATAACAGGAAATCCGCTGATGCCATGTAGAAGCCTGTTCGAATGGAAGCGAGCCGCTCTACCTGTGATTAATTTATGGACATAAGCCTGATGACCAACGTCCCATATCAATTTATCCTCAGGGGTGTTAAACACATAATGTATTGCTATGGTAAGTTCTACAACACTAAGGCTTGAACTAAAATGACCGCCATGTGTAGCAATATGGTCAATGAGGAGGTTCCTTAATTCCTGACCTAATTCGGGTAATACCTCCTGTGGAAGAGCTCGTAATTCACTGGGGCTGTTGATTTGATAATTACCTGTCATTTCTTTTTTAGACAAATTTAGATTGATTAGATTTGCGATACAGGTACAGTATAGGTAAAAGTGATCAATACAGATGAAGAACTATAAATTTGAAATCTTTACACAGGCAATCGAGAAAAATATAAAATCAGGGGTCTATAAACCCGGACAAAAGCTACCTTCAGTACGTGATTTTAAAGATTATTATGGTTTAAGTATGAGTACTGTTCAAGCTGGATACGAATATCTTATGATTCGTGGCCTAGTGGAAAGCGTTCCGAAATCTGGCTACTATGTCAGTGCGAAAAATGAAATGCTGGCAGAACCAGGAGGGCATGGTCGTCCACCAATAGTAAGGGATGCTGTCTTTGAACAAAGGCTGGGCCTGACAACAGCGTCACCTTTGGGGCGGGGTTTTTCGGAATTTAATGTTGCGGCTCCAGGGGATCTCCTTGTTCCGCAAAAACTTTTACTTCGGACGATGCAACAGGTCATTCGGGAACTAGGGGCAGGATTGCTACGCTATTATCCGTCTAATGGCTCTGTACAATTGAAGGACAACATTGTCAGCCGTGCGGCCTCTCATCAGACCTTGCTGCATACAGATGAACTGCTGATCACAGATGGCGCTTTACAGGCCTTGTATATCGCCTTGGCAGCCGTATGCGAAGCCGGAGATATTGTTGCTGTGGAAAGTCCATGTGTATTTTCTGTATTGGAGGTCATTCGGGTGCTCAAACTGCGTGTCATTGAAGTTCCTGTTCTGACTAAAGAAGGCTTCGATATTGATTTTTTTAGAAGAGCATGTCAAAGAAGTGCTGTAAAAGCCGTCGTGCTAACACCGAATTTTCATAATCCAACAGGTATTTTGCTTGCAGATGAACAGAAAATTGCTTTATTGGCGATTGCTCATCAATATCATGTTGCTGTTATCGAGAACGATATATATGGCGACCTAAACTTTCACGGGAGTAGACCATCTACTTTAAAACAATTTGATGAAAGCGGATTGGTGATGACTTATTCATCTTATTCAAAAACCCTGGCACCTGGAATTCGACTGGGCTGGTTAAGCACAGGGCTATTTCTGAAAGATGCCGAACAGATCAAGTTTGCGTTGGGCAGTACAGTTTCCCCTTTGAATCAGGAGACTGTAAGCCGTTTAATCGGCAGCAGTAGTTACGATCGGCATATTCGTTCACTGAAGATGCAACTGGCAAAAAATGCCTATCTAGCCACCAACCTAATCGCTTCCAGTTTTCCCGAACAAACCAAAGTGATTGCCCCGGCAGGTGGATATAGTCTTTGGGTTAAAATGCCCGAAAGTACAGATATGTCGGATTTTTATGCGCAATGTGAAAAAATTGGTGCGAGATTCACACCGGGTTATACGTTCTCTTTTGCGAATACTTTTGGACATTATTTTAGGTTGGTCATCGCGGATAAATTTTCTGATAAACGAATTGAAGCGATCCAGCATATAGGTCGGTATTTATGTGGGAACCTGTAGCTGTACTGATGCTAAATGAATAATGTGTATCGAATAATAGCAAGTGATAGCATGTACATTTGTTTGTTTAATAGGAGATGCATATATGAATATAGTTACAAAATTTACGGTGGCAACAGAGCAGGGAATTGAAGCGTTGTCGATGATCACCAAAACACTGGCGCTAGAAAAATTCGCCAACTTAGTGGAGCCAGCTGAACTGGAACATTACATCGCTGACAATTTTAATTCCAGAACACTTGTCAACGAAATAAACAGCATGTCAAACCAATGGCTGGTGGTGTATGCCGACGATCAACCAATGGGTTATGCAAGAATAACCTCGAAAGGGCAGAAACCGGATGCCCTGGCAGGTACACGTGCGATTCGAATCGCGGACTTTGGTGTCTGCCAACATGCAGCTCGGCAGCAAATGGAGACATCTTTAATGGACAAATGTCTTGCCGTCTGCAATCCCTATGACGTGATATGGGTGAATGAACCCATAATAAGTTCGTCGATAGGATTTTTTGAGCAGAATGGATTTATAAAACAGCCAGGGATTAGCAGATTCGAGGGATTGGCCTTGGAATCAGCAATATATCTTAAGGCGACCTCATAGTTCAAAGGAACTTTATCGTGAAGTTTAAACAAAGCATAATAATGTTTAGCAAAAAAAGTGCACAGATTAGTGCGCTTTTTTTTGTTTAATGATAGATATTTTAGTTTTATAATGTGTATTTTTAGTTTTTAAAAAGAAGGTGTTTGTCAAACTTTAACAATATCTTTAAACTAAAAAATATCGTTTATAATCCCTTTTCATAATTGTTTAATGAAGAAAATAGTTATAACGCTTCTATATCTTTGGTTCTGTGTATTCGCATTTGGGCAAGAATTTAAGGACATAAAGCCAGAGAGTATCGTTCAGTACTTTAGTGAAATTAAAACTGCGGCTAAGATTGGTTATTCGTTGTGGAATAGGGATTTATATGATAATATTATTTTGGTAAACCCTGATACGCGGCAGCTATTTAGTAATAACTCTGGTGCCGATAGTTCGTTTGTGCAATACAAAAATAGCTATATCGGTAAATTACCCGATAGTGTAAATATTGCCAATACATCTTTAACGTGGAATGGGCTTACTTGGGCGATGATTATGCTGCCTTTATCTAAAGATTATTATACACGGATCAATTTGTTGGCCCATGAATTGTTTCATTCAGCACAATCGGTTTTGGGATTTGTTCAAAATAACAGCGAAAGTATCCATCTCGACCAAGAGAATGGACGAATATATTTACGTTTAGAATTGGAAGCACTTAAAAAGGCGGTTTGTTCAGACGCGCAAGATGAACAACGAATGCATTTGAAGGGTGCTTTGATTTTTCGGAAGTATCGAAATTCACTTTTTCCAGGTTCTGCCCACATTGAAAACCAATTGGAGCTTAATGAAGGAATCGCAGAGTATACCGGGCTAATGATTAGTGGGAGAAACAAAGAAAAAACAAAAAAACATTTTACTAATGTTGTAGACAGATTTTTCTCGAATCCCACTTATGTAAGGTCTTTTGCCTATAATACCACGCCGATCTATGGTTATATAATGAGTTTAAAGGATCCGCTTTGGAACCAAAAGATTTCAGTAAATACGGATTTAACCGCATTTTTTATGCGCGAATTGAACATTGAGGTTCCGAAAGATCTTGCGGCAACAGTAAAAGTCATAGCAGCGAAGTATAACGGGAACCTGGTATTCAGAGAAGAGCGGCTACGTGCGGAAAAAATAAGAAAGCAAATCGCATTTTATCGTTCCTTGTTTGTAGACCAGCCTCATATGACTATAAAATTCGAGAAAATGAATGTGTCTTTTGATCCGAGAAATATCCTTCCAATCGCAGATTTGGGAACTGTTTATCCAACCATAAGGATTACTGATAACTGGGGGATTCTTGAAGTCAAAAGTGGAGCGCTTATGGGGCCCAATTGGGATAAAATAACAGTTAGTAGGCCTACAAAAATCGAAGGGCAACGCGTAGAGGGTGAGGGCTGGGTGATGCAACTCAAAGATCAGTATGCCGTGCAAAAGGACGAACCGCTGAATAACTACAGGCTTATCAAAAAGCAGTAGATACACTATCTTGATTTTTTGTACTATGCAGCTTTACCAAATCAGCATTAAATACTGGTAAATATAGGAATATCGCCCAAATTTCATAAAAAGCTTACCCTATGCTATTCAATTTTTAGCTATCGATCGGGAGATAGCTTCGAGTTATTTTTTAAATATAATCCAGCGCATTTAATGCCCTAAATTTTCGGGGACTCAGACCGGTATGCTTTTTTATAAACCGTGTTAATGATGCTGAAGAACTAAAACCATAATACGAAGTCAACTCTTTAATCGGAATTTCAGTGGTAGCAAGTTTTTTGGCAATCTCACTTGCGACAATTTCCTTGACGATCGTGCTGGGTGAAGTTTCACGGCTTGAAAGTGTCAATCGATGTAAGGCCATTCTTGAAACGTTGAGCTTTTTCAAGTAGAATTGGAGATCCCAGTGATTCTGAGGATACTGGTGAATGAGTTTTTTAAATTCTACTATAATGGGGTGTTCCGCTAGCGGTGCTGAATTTTGATCCAATTGATTTAATGTTTCTTTTTGTTCCTTTATGTTATTTTTCATGTTTTAAGATAATCGCTTGTTATTGATTCACTATAGTGTTCTGAGGCTATAGTTTAGATTAAATGTTTCATCAAACTTTTTTGAATACAAGCAAAATTAGGGTATTAATTTCATAGTGTACTTTTCGAAATTAACGATTCGCTTTTTAAAATTATAATTTTTTATAATTGATTCTGGTAAACTGAAGCGAAGCAGATTATCCTTTGAAAAATAGAAGGATAAATTAAAACTTGGCTCCGAGAAGAGAGAAATCGTTTTTTTGTTCTATTTTCTGATTTCATTTTTCTCTTGTTTTATTTTGTATTATTCTTTGTAATATAGGTTTTTACGTATGTTATCTTTATTAAAAATAAAACTATGAAATACGTTGATTATAACCTTTGGTTATACTGCTTTTTTTTAGGTTTTTTAGGATTCACGTCTAATTAATCCACTTCAAGTCATCTTCATCTATAATTTAATCATGGTTATTGAGATGATCATGCGCAGCTCCGCTAGTGCTGGATGATGGAGTGTTCGAGCGAATAGCGTTAGATCTGAGCGATTAGTTTGAATAACATCTAGCTTCTATCGCGGTACAGAATAAGGTTATTACTCGATTCTTGTCATTTTTTATAAAATATACTTTCTTTTGGGTTATTTTATGTTTGTCTAAGCGAAAAGGTTTTCGTTGATTGTGCAAACGTTTGATCTGAAGCAGTTGATTATTTTTCTGTACAATATATTATATCTTGCTTTAAGATTATGAACTAATACTTTACCGAAGGTGAAGAGAATTCTTTGTATGGATCATCTTGTTTCAAGTTTTGTGGAATCCTAAATCGATCAAAAAAATAAAAAACTTCGAAACAGCCGCTGAGGCTTTGTAGGATGATCGGAAGAAGTGCGGACAATTAATACAATTTATAAACTTTATTTAAAAATTATGAGAAAGACCGTGTTTTCCTTAATCACGATTTTAGTGATCGCTATGAGCATTTCCTGCCGGAAAGATGGCAGCTTAATGTACACCTTACCAAACGATACCGGCGCAGAATCCTTAGCAATAGCGGATTCGGTCCAACTATTCAACGTAAGTCCTTCGGCCGCAACGGAGGCTGATAGACTTCAGTTTCGAGCGAATCACAATGAGATGCAAATGACCGGATTTTATGTGGCGCCAAACAGTACCATAACTATAAACGTAAAAGTCAACTCGGGTACTACAGCAGCACGCTTAGCGATCGGGACGCCTTTTAGAGATAATATTCGACCAGTCCGGCAGTATTTCAATCTCCAGGCAGGTACGCAAACTTTCACAGTGGATCAATACGGGGGATTGGTTTATGTGATTTATACAGCTGATAATTATACAACAACTGGAGAAATCGAGCTTTCTTTTGGCAATGGATTTATTCCGGTCCCTTACTTTCAAAAGGGGATAACCTCCCATGAGCAATGGGTAGCTACATTGGATTCGTTGAAAAGTACCGTACCGGATGTCGTCTTCTCGTCGGATCACACCATTATGGTAGCCAAAATTGCCGATGCCCTGTTGTACAGGGACGAAGATCAACAGCTGATTGTTAATAGACTGGATTCAATTATTGACTTTTCCAATCGGATCAGTGGCTTGAATGGTACCAGTGGAGTTCATGCGGTACCTTACAATAAGCATCTGATTACAGTGAGGGATTCGAGTGCTGGAGGCTATATGGCAGCCGGTATTTCTATTTATTTTACCGATGCCTTATCTTATCGTATGTTGCAGCCAAAATATCTGTCCAATACAAATGGATGGGGAATATGGCATGAGGTCGGCCACACCTATCAACAAAAAGCTTGGACCTGGGGCAATCTGACAGAAACAACCGTGAATGTCTATTCGCTAGCCAGCGAAAGGGGATTTGGATTGCCGGTAAGTCGAGTGACAGCCAATAATTCCTGGCCTAAATTGACGACTTACTTTCAAAAAAATATCGCTGATCGTAACTTTAATTTGGGGGATAATGATTTGAAAATGATTATGTTTCATCAACTCTGGTTGGGATTTGGCGACGATTTTTACATCAAACTTAGCAAAACTACGCGCGAGAACAGGCCCGCAGTTTCGACAGATGCAGAGAAAATGCGCTATTTTATGCTGTCTGCATGTCAGATTGCTCAAAAAGATCTCTCGGATTTTTTTAGAAAATGGGGGTTTAAAGTTGATGAATCTGTCTATACAGCTATAGCTGATTTGAATTTGCCAGCGCCAATGCAGGATCTAACTACTTTAAGAGATTAAACATTCTTAAATACCCTGTTGGACAAGATAGACGGATAGAAACAAGTACGTTATCGCGGAAAAAAAATTAATCGTTGTTTTACAATAAAAACATGGAAAAGTATTATATTGTAGTATGGATTTCATTCCAATAACCACGTATTTTTTTAATTAATTGAGAAAATGGGTAAATTTGAAGTAAAAACTCGGAAAAATGGCGAATTTCAGTTTAATCTAAAAGCTGGAAACGGACAGGTGATTTTAAGCAGTGAAGGTTATACAACTAAAGCAAACTGTTTAAATGGCGTTGAATCTGTTAAGAAGAATGCTCAGGACGATAACAAATTTGATCGTAAAACTGCTACCAATGGTAAGTACTATTTCAATCTCAAGGCGACCAATGGTCAAATTATTGGAAGCAGCGAGATGTATGAAAGCGCAAGTGGTATGGAAAACGGCATTGAATCTGTCAAGAAGAATGCGCCTGACGCGACGGTTGAGGAGATAGCCTAAGTCTATATTGAAATGCCGATCGGCTGCACATAAGCAGTCTGTAAATAGAAGCGCATAGGAGTTTATAACAAAGAGCCGGTTTTTTACCGGCTCTTTTGCGATTATCTTTCCGCTGGTGGGCGTGGAATGGAAAACCAGAAACTGCTGCCCAAGCCTACCGTACTGTCAACTCCTATTAGACCCGCGTGTTTTTTGATAATTTCAGCGGAGATATAGAGTCCGAGCCCGAGCCCCGAGTACGATTTGCCTTCATGGTTTGCTCTATAATATCGATCAAAAATAAAAGGCTGTACTGCCGGATCAATACCTTCACCTTGATCCTTGACGGTTATCTTGATACAATCTTGCAGCTGTTCCACAGTGATATTGATTTCTCTCGATTCTGGTGCATATTTAACGGCATTGTTGACAAAATTAACAAGCACTTGTTCAAGGCGTTGCTCGTCAGCAAATATAGTTGCATCGAGATCGCCCGTAATATTAACTTGATGGTTGCCTTGGGATATGATATTGTGACAACTGGAGGCAAGAATCTTTGACGCTTTGAAGGTTGTTTTTTCGAGATGAAGCTGTCCTTCACTGATTCGATGCATATTGAGCAGGTCATCAACAAGTGTAACGATTTTTTTGATATTGACAGCAGACTGATCAATAAGCCTTGAAATGATCTCACTTCCAGTTTTGTCCTTAAATCGTTCCAGCAATTGAATCGTTCCCTTTAAGCCCGTGACGGGTGTCTTTAGTTCATGGCTGGCAATGCCCAGGAAGTCATCTTTTTGTGATTCGTAATTCTTTCGTTTTGTAATATCTGCCACTACGCCGATGAGGTGAGTTGCATGACCTTCTGGATCGTATTTGGGAAGACCTGATGCATTGATCCAGTGTAACGATCCATCAGGCCAACGGATGAGATATTCAGCGTGATAAGTGGTCTTGTTCTGGATAGCGTCCTGCACCTTTTGATACACCATTTCGCGGTGTTCAGGGACGATGCTTCGCATGAGGTCATCATAGTCAAAGCGGTCGTTTTTGGTAAGACCAAAATTGATTTTACAGGTTTCGGAGCAGTCCATTTTTCCTGTTTTGATATCGCGATTGTAGGAGCCGAGTTCACCAGCTTTTAGTGCAATTTCCAACTGATAGTTGAGAGCTTCAAGATGTTCGTTTCTTTTGATGCGCTCGGTAACTTCATTGGCTATGACAATAATAGACTCCGTTTCACCTTCATCATTCTTTAACGGCTCATAAGTAAAATCAAAATAATGATCGCCCAATACCCCCATAGACTCAAGTCTTGCGTAGGCAGTATCTCCAATGTAGTTTTGGCCGGTGGTAAAGACATCGTCCAATATCCCTAAATAGGGCTGTCCCTGAAGTTCTGGAAGCGCTTGTGCAAGTGGTTTGCCGAGGACAATTTCGGTTTTGCGCCAGAGCTTGAGCATCCTATCGTTGGCAACTTCAATAACTAACTCACGGCCTGTTAAAATCGCAAAGCCTATTGGGGCCTTATCTATAAAGGATCTGAATCGACGTTCACTTTTTTTGAGATTTTTATTGAGTAGCACTGTCAAATCATAGGATTTGTTGAGCTGACTATTCGTGCGATAAAGTTCGTCATTGGCAAGCTCCATTTCGTCATTAAGTTCGAGCAGTCGTTGTTGCATGGTTGCCATGGTAATATTGACGCCCTCAAGCTCATCAATTTTATCGATGGAAGAACTTCGAAGCTCGATTTGATCCATCGCTGTGCGTGCAAGACCTGCTAATATCTGTCGATCAGCTGCGCTGAAAGCCCGCGGATGCTTGTCGATAACGCACAGTGAACCGATCATAAAACCATCATGTGTAATAAGGGGTGCACCTGCGTAAAACCGTAGCCCAAAGTCTCCAATTACAGTTGGATTGGTCAGTAGGATATCTTCTTCCAATGTATCTTCAAAGACTGTTACTTTCTTGTCCAAAATAGCCAGACTACACAAACTTTGCCCTCGATTCGTTTCCTTTGTGGTGCCCATGCCGATATTTGCTTTGAAATAGACCGATTCTGCATCCACCAATGAGAGCAATGCAATAGGGGCATTAAAGATCTGGCTGGCTAATTTTGCAATTCCATCAAAGCTGGCTTCAGCGGGGGTTCCCATTATTTTATAGCGTCTGAGGGCATTCAGTCGGTCATGTTCATTTTCAGGCATTATATCCATTCCAAACGTATTCTCTATCATAGTGACCCTGTAATTCTTTTTATAAAGATATAGTTTTAATTACAAAAGGGAGATTCAATTTTTCTCTCTTCATCGGCAATTCAATGATTCCATAAAACCACCAAAAAATTTCTAAACCTATAGTTGAATTAACAGGATGTGGGTACTTCGAACTCGGTTTGTGGTTTATGGCTGGGGCAGGATGGCAATCCGACCGTAAAAACGGATCCCTTATTAGGTGTGCTTTGGATATTCACTACACCTTTGTTCCGCTCAATAAGATCCTTACATAAAACAAGGCCTACGCCCGATCCGGGTTCGTCTTCCGTTCCGAAAGACTTTTGCTGGATCTCATTAAAAAGTACGGCGGACTTCGAAGGGTTAATTCCTATTCCTTCATCTTGAATATGAATATGTGTATAGGTTTCATCCATGCTGGTGTAGATGTTGATATTCCCGCTCACATAGCTGAATTTAATCGCATTGCTGATCAAGTTGCGTAAAATAATGATGGTATGATCCCGATTGGCAATTATCTGTGTGTTGTTTGGTATATCAATATTGATTTTTAGCTGTTTAGATTGTGCATTCTCATTAAAAACTTCAACAATTTGTTGTATTATAGGTTTGATGAACTGGGGTGATGCTTTGGTATTGATCCCCTGCATACTGCTGCTACCCCATTGCAATAAATCATCCAACGCCTGATTCTGCTGCGTAATTTGTTGAAAGATCTGCTGGATGTATTCCTGGGAGTTTGTACTGTCGAGCATTTGATTACGAAACATAAAGACCAGTGCTTCCAGATTGGCAAAAGGACTTTTGATGTCGTGCGCGATAATAGAAAAGATTTTTTCTTTGTCCCGATTCATGGATTCTAAGTTGCGGCGTTGCTGCTCAATTTTTTTTATATTCTTATAGATGATGTCAAGAAAGAAGTTGACTGCGACGACCATAAAAGCTAGTGCATTGATAATATTGAAAACAGACCTAGATCGAGGTACTTGCTGGCTTAACGGGAGTATATCGGGAAGTAGATATAAGAGTGAAATCAAAAAAGCTACCGTAATACAAAGGGCTATATGGATCTTTCGATTATCATACATCAACATGGAGACAATCAATGTGCACAATAAAAAGTATTCGCCACCATTTTTATAAAGTAGCGCTCCAGCGAAGAAAAACACAGCATTACTTGTCAACAGTGTTGCCTTAGCGATAGTACGCTTCTCATAATATTGAAGTAGAAGGACCGTAAGCGCACATAGTGAATTGCAGAAGTTAATCGCTGCTAAAATATAACGGTGGTCGATAAGATTGAGGATTGAAAAGAAAATTGTCGGAAATAAACATAACAATGCAATCAGATTGATCATGTATACGCGTTTGAAATCGATGTATGACATGTCCGGATGTGCACCAATATGGGAAAGTAGTTTCCAATATTTACGAAAATGATTCATAAAGACTTGTCTGATTTGCTTGCAATTTCTAAACATTCAAAATTAGCTATAAATCAGGAGTTCAACAATGATTTTTCTTGAATAGCAGGACAAGATTGGCAAAATCTGTCCTGAAAGGAAGATAAAAGGCTACGTCACGTTATTAATTTGGAAAAAACAAACGAATTTCGGTCCCTTGGTTTTCCTGACTGAAAATGGCCATCTGCGCTTTGAGCCTTTCAAGAATTTCCTGAACGATAAACAATCCGATGCCTTTTCCCTGGTACTCCGTTGAATTTGAGCCACGAAGTCTTTCCATACGGATATTTTCCAGTTCATGCTGCGGAATACCGATACCATTATCTTTAATAATATATAACACACCGTTCGTTACTTTTTCACTATAAATATGCAGCGCTGCTTTCGTATTGGCCGAAGAGTATTTAACGGCATTGTTGATCAAGTTTGTAAAGATTTGGTAAACTCCATTTTGATCACTGTTTACTGGAAAAAGGTCCCCAAAGATAAGTTCAGTATGCGGGCTACGGAATAATAATTTAGCTTCCCGGCACCAATTGGGCAATGTAAGATCTAAACGGACAGGTTGTTTCCGTAGCCTATACATTGGGGCAAGGCTCAGCTCTACCGTTTTGTCGATAATGTCAGCGATGTTTTCAAGTGATTGATCGATGACCTCATACAGTTCGAGCCGCCTATTGGTTTGCATATCCAAATGTTCTTTAAGTACACCTATACCCAATTGAGCGAGCGCCAAGGGATTTTTCGCATCATGTGATAGTGTATAGGATATCATGCGCAGGTTGGTTGCGGGATTGATAGTTATATTTTCTCTATCTAAAGGTTTCTCATCGTGTATCTTATGCGTGACATCGGTAGCTGTGTGGAGGATGGAATTTGTTCGTCCGCGCTTATCAAAGAGTGGCTTATACTCAAAATCAAAATAGCGTTTGATTTTGAAATCACCGTCAACAATCGTTGCGGGAGTTTCAACTGCCTTGTAGGTAACACCGCTTTCCCAGACGTTACGGAGTATATCGGTAAATCCTTCCTGGGTAAAAACCGGAAAAACCTCTCCAAAGGAATGTCCAACGATTTCATTCTCTGTACGCCACATTTTTAACATACGAGAATTGGCAAATGCGATATTGAGGTTCGAATTATCATAAATGGCCGTGGCAATCGGCATTTGATTTAATGCTTCAAAAAAAATCGGTAAATCCTTTTGAGGTTTTTGCATATTGGGTGTTTAATAATCATCTGCTTGCCACAGTGCGAGCGTAAAATTAATCAAAAATCAAGCCAATAGCCATAGTTTTTTATGTTTTTTAATAAAAATGCGATCAGCGGGTATGCTTGGGAATAGTGCAATAAAAACCCACTAAATTATTCCTATATTTAAGAAACTTCACAGGAGATGTAAGTTTAAAATAGACAGGGATTTGTAATCATACCAATTATGGATAAGTATTTGGAAATTAGGAAATATGATGTTCAGGATAGCAATAAACTGATTGATATTCTTCATATGAATATACCGAAGTACTTTGCACAGAGCGAGGTTGCCGATTTCAGGGAATATCTGGATCAGGAAATGGAGACGTATTTTGTTGCACTGGTTAACGGACAAATTATTGGTGGCGGCGGTGTAGGTTTTTCCGATGATCAGCGCACAGGATATTTGAGTTGGAGTTTTTTAAATCCAAAATATCATGGATTTGGTTTTGGAAAAACCTTATTGCATCATCGCATTGACTTTCTTTACGCCCATCATCAGGTTGAAAAGATCGAAGTCGGCACCTCTCAATTTACGTTTGGATTTTATAAGAAAAATGGTTTTGTACTACGGGAAATCCATAAAGATTATTGGGCTGAAGGCTTTGATTTATATGATATGGTCCATACAAGGGAATAGACAAATACCATGAAGGAATAGACACAAACCATGAATGCTAGTCAGGCAACATGTTGAAAATAGGGTGCGACTTAGTGATTTAATGACGCCAAGTTTTCCTTAATTTGATTCAGGTGGTGTAGGGGATGATAGCTCATCAGGTAAAACATTTCACGTATACTGAGTTTTCCGAGCAAAGGATGGGGTAAGACTAGGCTATCGAGCTCCTCTTCATTGTACAGTGCAAATAACTGATTAATTTTAGTTATTACTTCTTCTAATTGCGTTATAAAGCCCTTTTTCTGTGCGGGCAGGATATCTTCAGGCAAAAATTGACTTGGTGCCTGTAGGCTTGTTTTGAGATAATTGTTAAGTACCGTATCGTAATCCCAAGTTGTACGTTGTAGGGTGCCGAATTTTTGGACGATGAACTCTTTTGATTGCAATATCTTTGGAAAGGGTAGAAGCGTTAAGAGAATATGTTTTAGCTGCTGACCAGCTGTCCATTTTTCATGATTACGGTATAAAAAAAGGGAATCAGGCAATGCCTGGATATAGGCAATAACCGTATGGTGGTTGTCTGAAAAAGTTTTGATCAGTTCTTGTCGATTCATCCTATTTTTTTTGTTAAGTGTTTACTTCGATCGTTTATTCTAGCTTATTGATACGTCAAAGTCAGTATGATGTACTAAAAATAAGAAATTATTCGCTAACCGCATTGATGAATCTCATTAATTCGATGATGATCAAATTTAAGAAGGCCGGTATTGTTTTTTATACCGGCCGCCTATTCTATTGGTTTAAAAACTAATATGCACCAAAGTCTGCAAGATGAGAATAGAAGAAATCACCCCAAGAACTTGTCGATTCTATTTTAAGGTATTGGGTGTTAACGGAGGCATTCAGATCGACATTGATCCAGGAACCAGCAACTTTGCTCAGCTGCGTCGTTTTGATCAATGTCCAGCTTACACCATTTGAACTTGAGTAAATATTGACATCTTTCATCGCTCCATTTAAATTGTCGCGGTTACGGAAAGCAACTCCTTTCACGGTGCGTACTGCCCCCATATTGATGGAGAAGAAGTGAGGCTGTGGAGTTTGAGTGGACGACCAGGGCGTATGCCACACTGTACTTCTATTCATATCCAATACATTGCTCGCCGGTGATCCAGGCTCGTTACTATCGCTAGCGACGATTGACCAACCTGTTGTCGGTAAAAGTTTATAGGTAACAACCTTGGATAAATCGGGTACATTGTTAACGAAGTTATAAGCATACCCTAAGGTTGTACGGCTTCCATTGGCATGGAGAAACCCTATTCTCATTTCGTAATTCCCTGTCAGATCATAAAAATCAGCTAATGGACACTCGAATCGAAAGCTATCCTGGCCAATTATTTTTGTGGCCCATTGTACGGCATCATAATCGTTGTTTACACCAAAAGGCTCTCTATCGTGCCAGACAACAATGTCATTGACCGGTTTTGTTGTCGTAAATTTCCCGGAAATGATAATCTTATTGTTCACAAAGCTTGATGACAAGGATGTAATTTCTGCAGAAGCGGACGCATACCAGTCACTTCTTGCCACAGTGCTAAATACTTGGCTATTGTTAAATGTTGCTGCTGTGGTACTGGTCAATGAAGTTGTAGAGATTCCATAGGTTGAATTGCCTGAACCCATTAATGCCGTACCTAAAGTTGGTGCTAATGTTTTGTTCATCCTATTGTGGCTGGCATTTAATCCGTGGCCCAGTTCGTGAATCATTCCACCGATCCATACGGTTGCTTTCCATCCAATATCGCCGCCTATTCCTAAGTTTTTAGCGTCCAGATTTACATAATCTAAGGCGTAGCAGCTGGTGCCTGTACCATAGAACGGCGGGCCTCCAGGATTAGCTGGATCTGTATTATACGTTGGAATAATAATTAGATTGTGCTCGCTTTTTTTTCCTGACGGATTTTGGTTAAAATAGCTGTCCACTTCTGCCTTCACTGCTCCGCTACCCCCCGAATATGGATAAGTAGCTTTGCCGTATTTTCCGGCGATGTAATGGATATTAATCAAACTGTCATTGAGTAGATCCAATCCGAAAGATTTTCTTCCGAAGCCTTCGCGATCCATATTATTTGCAAACATATTTTGAGCATCTAAGAGGATCTTGCTAAGACGCTTTCTGAAATTGGGAATGGAGTCAACATCATTTGGAACAAAATAAATGACGTTCAGCTTATAGGGATTACTGCTCCATTCATTGGTTACCGAAGTTGTTGCTGCGTTTGCCTTTAGATTTCCTACACTTTCTTCGGTGTTAACCAAGGTCTTGTTGCAGGATGCAACCCCTAGTGCGAGGGTTGCAAGCATTAAATTTAAAAGTTTTCTCATAATGGTTTATATTGTGTATCAATAAATATAAATAAGGTTCTTTTATGGTGTGTAAAAAAAAATAAACTTTTATCATAATTAGTTTAGTCAATCGATTGATTAATCAGCTTTGGAAATTGTTTTGTAACATTTTAATTCGTTTGGGTAGGAAATCATTAAGAATTAATAGGAAATGGACGATCTTTAACCGATGGTGTACTTGGCTTTCATCGTGGTCTTATTACATTTGATTGCATGAATAATTAAATCGTATGGAAAAAATCAAAAAACTGATATTACTGTTGGGCCAGCAGTTTTAGCTATGCAAAAAATGGAGAGAACAATTAAATTGACAGTATTTTTGCCCTATGACCAAGATCTGGTGTGGCGTGCATTGACGGAAGCAGACCTGCTTGGGGCTTGGTTTATGCCAAACGACATCGAAACCGAGACAGGACATTATTTTACGTTTAGGATGAAAGCCCAGAAGGGCTGGGATGGTATTACGCATTGCGAAATTATTTCGGCAATACCCAAGCAATATCTTGCGTATAGCTACCGGGGTGAAGCTACTGGTGAGAAAGCATTGGCCTGTGCCGGAATTCATTCGGATAAGGCAGATAAACTAACGAAAGGAATCTTCACAAAATTGGATACAGTGTTGAGCTTTTCATTAGAACCAACCTGTAGTGGGACTCTTTTGAAAGTGAAACAGTCCGGTTATAAAGGCATTAAGCTGGTTTTGATCAGTTTTATTATGGAAATGGGCTGGAAAAAGCAGTTGCACAAAAAGTTACCCCATCTCTTGCAAAAGCTCAAAGCAGAGCTATAGAAACAATGATTAGTCCAATTTCTTTCTGAGCCATGTACGGACAGGTTCGTCATACCATTTCAAGCTGACATAGGCCAGTGCAATACTCGTCAGCAAAATCAATAGGGCATAAGGCAAGGCTGTCACTAGCGTCACATCCTTGTTATTGCTGATCCAGGCAACATAAAAATAGACCAAAGGATAGTGTACGAGGTATAGCGGGTAGGAGATGTCACCCAAAAACTTGCAGAGCTTATTTTCTATTCTGCTACTTGATATGTTACTTGTTCCCAAGTAAACAATCAAGGGAAATACAATGATAATGCATACAGACTCATATATCCCGTTCAACCAAAGCTGATCTGCTCCGCCTATACGAGGCATATACAACACAATGGCGATTAAAATACTGCAGTATAAAAATGCATGTCGGATACGGCTGGGATTGGTTATTCTGGATAGCAAAAGGCCCGCAAAAAAGGGAGACATGGTGCGGGTGATTCCTATCCGCACTTGCTCAACATTTAACGTCCAGCCACCACTAACATCACCATTGGGACTTGTAATCGCCAAATGCGCGAGCGCCAAAGCTGTGATAATGACCAAAATGCTTAAAGCTGTTTTGGATAATTTACGAATACCGATAGCATAGAGAATATTGGCAATATATTCAAAAAACAATGACCAGCCAACACTATTGAGCGGGTGCATTTCCTGCCAACCACGAATATCCAAAGAGAGGGGGACGGGGAGAATCGTATAACCGATGAGCATTACGAGAAGCATTTTCCAAATCGGGACGGTATGAATAAGTGGCCAGATGGTGGAATCGGTAAAGTAGAAGCCTATCGCGCCAAGAGTCATACCCAGTATAACCATGGGCTGAAGGCGTTCAATACGGCGTTTAAAGAAAGTGCCAATCGACATTGTACGCCAGCGATCATCATAAGCATAACCGATTACAAAGCCAGATAAAAGAAAGAAAAAGTCAACTGCCAAATAGCCATGGTTTACCAAGATATCGAGGTGACCTGTTGCCAATGGCTCGGTGAGATGAAAGGTGACAACGATAATCGCCGCCAATCCTCGTAGTCCGTCTAAAATGGGATAGTGTGGTTTTGTAGAAAGGTTTTTATTATTCATGGCTTCTGATTGTATTTCGAAGATGTCGATGGACTTGCTAATTGTTTATACATGTTATCGAATGAATGGGTGAAAATAGTGAAATAACACATTTGATTTTGATCATATTGTATCAAAATCCCGATGGTTAGTCTCATTTTGGTGTTACGCAGATTCGTTTATACGGATTCACTATTCTTGTTACTGGTCTATACAGCTAGCCAGCTTATTTTCTTGTCGATGAAGCATCGCGGGATTCAATACTCCAAATTTTTATATCTTGCTGTCCGATTCACAAAGGTTTTCTTTAATCGCTATACGCAATTAAACCACGTTGTTTATTACTACATGCAATGTCAAGGATGTCATCGATCAAGGTCCAGCACTTATTCTGCTCGTTTATGTAAATATGGGGCTAAATTGCTAAACGCCCGGGTAGACAGCAGCGTTATTAATATGGTTAGCTCGATCCCTTTTTGATGGCTGCCACACTTGGCTGACAATAAATAGCTAAGGAGGCATTAAAACTGATACATTCTAATACCAATTGGGAGGTAATAACAGTTTTCAATCATTTTTTAGACAGTGATTAGTCAGTATTTGTTCAGTTCCCACTGAGTAAGCACTGAACGAGCACTGAACAATCACTGAACAAGCACTGTACTAAATTAGAATCTGATCACTCTTTGATCCTCATTTACTGCAATTAAAGATCAAAAAAAAAAAAGGAAAAGGAACTACGCTTCTGTGACAAAAAAAACTGTTTCGCGGTAATAGTTTATTTAGGTATAGAGATAAAGCGAAATGATCTTTTGACATCTTTCAAAGCATCTAAAACTGGAATGTTTTAACGTTGACTACTTACATTTTTAAAACTAATCCATATACATTTAGAATTATCGGCTGTTGGATATGGAAATATCATTATAGGAGGTATTTTGAACGGAATTAAAGAATTAAAGTCATTGCGTGAAAATAAATGACATCATTAAATCGAAGTAGGATAACCTGATAAACAAATTCCACATTGATAATTATGTGTCTTTGAAAATCTAAGGTAATACGCTTAAACAAGAAAAGCTAATCTTGCGATTAGCTTTTCTCAGTGAACCTGAAAGGATTATCTTCGAACTCTTTACTTATGGATTTAAACTGGATTTTGCGATTATGTGTTTGATTTATAGGTTTTTATATTTTTTAAAAAAGTGTTCGAATCCTGTAGCCTTATGTTAAAAGGATTTATTTTTCGAACTTTTATCAATGTATAAATTGTAATAAATACTGTAAAGTGTTGATATACAGTATGTTGTTTTTATATTTTTGAGTTCGAATCCTTTAGAGTTATTTGTTTAACGATCAAATCATGATTTAATTTTTGTATTGGAGTTGCTATATCAACTCCAATACAATTTTAGCGCTATGCCAAATTTGAAATTTATTGGACCAGCACAATAAAATTGTTGAGTTCACTTTCCGGCTTTGAGATAAGATGATTCTTATTTTCTAAAGAAATTGGCAGTTTCTTCGTCAAATTTTTTAACGTCTTCGGGTTTAAAATATCTAATATCTACTGCACTGCCATTTTCCCATTGCGTTGATCCCATACCGTATATACTAGACAATACATCTGGATTATATGTTCCTTTTAATAAAGCTATTATATCGAAAGCAAATTCTGAAAAGTATGATTCTTCATAATCGAGCTGTATTTTTCTAAAAGTACCATCTGCTACCTTATAGCTTTTCGAGTGTGCATAAAACAAAAGAGATTGATTATTTCTTACTCTTTCTTGCGACTCTCTAAGCAGTATTAATTTGCCGCTATAATATTTTTCTATGGTTTCACCACGGAGTATATAACCTCCATAAAATCCCCTCATTGCTGCGGCTTCAACTAATTCATCTAGAGCAGCGAAGTCCATTTCGTCTTTCTTTCGAAGCTCATAAAAGACCGTCGCAAAAAAGAAGTTTGGCGGAAGATATAATTTCATGGGGTGGTTCGCAGGCTCCGTACAAGCTAATAGCGGTTTGAGTTTTGTCAATTGCTCTACCGCTTTTTTGACTGCCTTCTTGTTGAATGCAGATTTAACCTCAATTACTCCATGAACATATTCCACAGGAATTGCCATGGATCGTCCTAGTTCAGAAGAATCGGCATTGTTTTCTATCCACAGTACTGGTGATTCTAACTGGTCGTATATAATTACGTCATAGTGAATAAAATTTTCAGCATTTGGTACTCCAGGCGAAATGATGTAACCGGCTGTAACACCATACCGCTTCGGTAAAAATTTGGTGAGCCATCTGCGGAAAGCTGATTCTGCTACGTTACCATGACCTGTCTTTACCTGCCGTTTATTGGAATGCTCCTTTGCATTATCATATGCGGAAAGCATTTCATCCCTTGCTATAAGAAATTGTTTCCAACCTTGATTAGGAATCTGGCTCTTTAGTGGAGAATTATCATGTGCCATTTTTAAATATTTAGCTATCTAAATTACAAATTTTGTTTTTTGAATTTGAAAAATCTTGTGTACCTCTTGTATGGCATGTTTTTAACTTTTGGTAGTATTTAAGGAATTTATAGAGTTGGCAAAGGACCAACTCTATATTTTGTTTTATCTTCAAAAACTGTGGATCATATTTCAATTGTCTATCCATAGATTTTTAAATTTTTGCAAATTGCTTATTAGGTTCGGGTGTAGTTGAGATTAACAGATTTGTGGGGCATTAACTGTTTTGAATTTTCTCCTCTACGGGGATTGAGCAACTTAGGTGGTGGTCGTTTACGTCTTTTTTTCATCTTCTTTAATTTTAGTTTAAGATTTTGGTTTGGGTCAGTGAACAGGTATAACGTATTTCTAGCATCTCACAAGTTAGCTGTCCAACTTTTATGTTACTAATTTGATAAATAGTTTTAAGTGAATTCGTTAGAATATATATTTGGAGGATAAGAAATAATATCCGTTATGTTTTTTGAAATAATTGCTATACTACAAAAGTCACAAACTAGATCGGCCTGTAATAGTTAACCTAACCTATCTTTTCCTAGAGTGTCCTAAAAAAAAAAATTAGCGAACAAAATTAATGTGCTAAATAGGTTAAAGTACCGTTTTTGAACGGATTCTGCTTAATGTAGACTGCGTTATTCCGAGGTACGAAGAAATCATACCTAAAGGGACGCGCGCAACGATATTTGGGTATTTTCTTATTAAATGCTGATAGCGTTCTGTTGCACTAAAAACACGTAATTCATTGGCCTTCTCTTCGGCTTTTATATAATAGGTCTCAGTAAGAATTCTTCCGATATAATTGAATTCGGGAAACTGCTGATAGAGCTGCATGAGCTTCTCATGGCTAAGTACAAGAAAACTTGTTTCTTCTATAGCTTCCAAAACTTCAAAAGATCGTTTCTGACTGAAAAAGCTATATACAGAAATTGCTAGATCCCCTTCAAAGAGTAGCCAAGACGTCATATCCTTTCCAAAACTGTCAAGGTAGTAGGAGCGTACTAAACCTTTGACAACAAAGAAAAGTGACTTCTGGATTTCATCGATATTAAGTAGAATATGCTTCTTGTTTACTTTTTGCAAATATGTATTTAAGAATAAAGCGTCTCGGAGTTCTGGCGACATGGAATGAATACTATCAAGAAACTTTAGCAGAGTTTCTTTTGCTGAATTTTCTTCCAATGTACTTACCATATTTTTCATTTAGACTTTGTAGAAGCTGGATCGGTGGTTATTAATGATAAATGTAATTTACGATTAAAATTTCAATTAAACCAGATTTTTTTTGCTTTTTATCAAAAAAAATGGTTAGAAATAGTATTTAATTTGTTATAATGAAAACCACACTGCAATTTTTGACCTATGAAAAAGATCTGTTAGAAAAAGTACACTGTATTTGCTGAACTAATACAAATACGCTATATGCATTTCTTTATAGTATTATTATTTTTTATTGTAATACCTAAAAGTTATCTGCCAAATTAAGCTACTTATGTTATGTACTCAAATCTTTATTAGATGCGAGCGGATAATAATTGACTTACTACGAATAATTAAAACCCTTCATAATCAATGATTAAGCAATAAATTATAGTGTATATTTATTTTTGTTTTATCTCAACACAGCGGGATATATTTTAAAGTGTGGGGCATAATCACTTTAAAAAACAATCATATGAAACAGGCATATAAAAACATTTTATTAACTATTGAAAAAGAAGAGATAAATATATCAAGGAGCACAAAAAGTGCAATTGATGAAGCTTTTCACATGGTTTCATTTCTTGATAAAACTCTAACCGAATTAAAAGCACAAATAAATCAGAAAGGTTTTGAAAGTATTTTGGAGGAAATTATTTTCTTTAAAAGAGTAAAGCCCGAGATTCTGGGCAGGCTTATGTTTTACAACAAGGTAGTAAAAATTGAAGCATATAGCCCTCTAAATTCGGAATTGTCCGGAGCTTACTATGCGGAGCAGCTTAAGTTACTCAACAAGGAATATAAAAAAAATATAGCTTCTTCAGATTTCTACAGTTATTATCGTACCGGTAGGTCAGACAAAGATGAGTTCTATTATAGACTAGGAAATATAAACTACTTTGATGGAGTCGATAGCTTCTTCTTTGAGGTTGACAGGGATTTCTCGACTTACTACGATTATAAGGTCGCGCAGATCAAGGCTTACGATCTTTATCATTCTTACCTTTCGGGAAAATTTGGTAGAGTTGAACCTACAAATAACGAAGATTTCGATATCAGTGAAGATGCCGAATTTTCTTGGACTGATTCAAAGAATGCTCTTATTGAGCTTATCTATGCGCTTCACATTTCAAGAAGTGTTTCAAATGGCCGTGTCGGAATTCGGAAGATCAGCCAGCTTTTCGAGAATATATTCGAGGTAAGTCTCGGTGACATTCATCATGCATTTTATCAGATGAAATTTAGAGCAGGTCAAAGAGCTCGCTTTCTACATTCGCTAAAATACAATCTTGAACAATATATGGACAATGATTTATAGATTGGAAGAGAATCAATATATAAGAAGGGTAATCCAACGGGTTATCCTTTTTTTTTTGCCCATACCTAGTCATATCGTACCCATGTAGATGTTTCTAATCCAATCTCCCAGGCAACAGTCACACAAAGAAAGCCTGCAAAAAAAAATTATATCTGACTAGCATATGGGTATGTGCACTGTTAGATTTTGCCGGAAAAACAAGGCCAATTTTGGCTCTGTAAACCAAACAGCAAAAGGCTATGAATATTGACAGAGTTGAATTTTTGAATTGGATGGAACGAATCATGAAAAGATTCGACGTCCTTGCCGGTGATATCGAAAATAGAGAGAAAAAAAGGCTCAGCATCGACGGCGAAGAATTATTGGACAACCAGGACGTTCTGCAAATGTTAAAGATAACCTACCGTTGTCTGCAACGCTATCGTACCATTGGTAAGATCAAATACTTTACAATAAGCGGAAAAGTTTTCTACAAGAGTTCTGACGTCCACCAGTTTATCCGTGACAGTTACCACGGCGGAAAGTTTACGCCTATGTAGGAAAGCGAAAGAGAGCGGAATTCCTTCTTAGAATCCTTCCAATAATTTTAAGCACTTAAATACTTTCTATTATGAACGAACAAACTATTTCTAAAGAAAACCAGCCGCAGCAAGTACTTGAATCTCTTTCCGATATTCTTTTAGTACTTGATAAAAAAAAGAATCGTATCGAGGCGGTAAAGGGTGTGGATGAGGAAGGGAAGCTGCAAACCTCTACACCTAAGAAGTCAAATCTTCTGGATTTTATGCGTGTGGACAAGGGGGACGCTATAAGCAATTTCTTTTCGAACTTCTGGCGCCGGCTCAATGATCCATTATCATTCCGGTTTTTCAGGTCACCTGAAATTAATCTGGATGAAGTTGCTAAGAAGCTACAGAAAGCCATTGACCATCCCACTCCCGAGGGTAATAAGCTTCTTGATGCACTTGAAATCAAATATGATAATAAGTTAAATAATAAAAATATGGAAACAAATCAAACATCGGAGGGCACAGCACCTACAACAGAGAGTAGACCTCAAAAGTACAATGCTCAGGAGATCGACTGGACATCACTTGAAAAACTGAATTTAAATCGTGAACTGCTTGAAAAAAACGGACAACTTGAGAAACTGCTGAAAGGATATAAATCTGATGGGATTTACCGAATTGAAGGGAATTTTGATGGTGTTGTGATGAAAGGAGATGCACGTCTCTCATTACGTAAAGTACAGGACAAAGTTGTCGTGATGGCTCATGGAGTCCGAGTGGAACCAGATCTTAAAAATCAGTTTTATGGCCATTCTTTTACAGCTGAGGATCGGGATAATTTAAAGAAAACAGGAAACATGGGGCGCGTTGCGGAACTTACAAATTATTCCGACGGTTCGACGGTGAAGGCTCTCATCAGTATTGACAAATTAACCAATGAGGTTGTGTCCTTTCCAGTAGATCTGATCAAGATCAGTGAAAAATTTGGTGGTGTGAAACTTAGTCCGGAGCAAAAAGCTGAACTGCTGGAGGGTAAACAGGTCCTTGTGGAAGGTATGGTAAACTCGAAAACGGGAGAAGTCTTCAATCAGCATCTGCAATATAACGCCGACGCGAAAAAACTTGTTTTTGTCGGACAGGGGGAGAGCCAACAACAGGCGCAGGTTGAGGGCATCCCTGATGAATTTAGAGGTAAAATTTTGGATGAAAAGGAAAAGAAGCTTTTGCAGGATGGTGAAGTGATTCATGTGAAAGATATTGTCAATAAAGAAGGCACAAAACTTTACTCGGGCTATGTCTGGCAAAATAAAGAGAGCGGAAGATTAGAATTCGATTTTGATCATCCCAATCAGGAGAAATCTAAAAAACAGACAGAGATACAGAAACAGGGGCAGGGGAAAGAAAAAGAGGGGACTTCTGCGAATAAAAATGCGGTTCAGAACGGTACTGTGAAGAAGGAAAATACCAGAAAACAAAAAATGAATTGATCCTGATGAAAGCAATTATTGCGGAAAAGCCCTCAGTAGCTTATGAGCTTGCACGTATCGTAGGTGCAACAGATAAAAAAGACGGATATTGTGAAGGCGGAGGTTTTCTGGTGACCTGGGCACTGGGACATCTGGTAGGTCCTGCTATGCCGGAAGATTATGGGATTAAGGGATTCAGTAGGGAATCCCTTCCCATTATTCCATCAAGATTCAAATTAATAGGAAGAAAAATAAAGTCGGGTAAAGGCCTTATTGACGATGAGGGATCGAAACGGCAGCTTGCAGTAGTTGAGTCTGTTTTTAAGCGGTGCGAAAGTATAATCGTGGCGACTGATGCAGGGCGTGAGGGCGAAGTTATCTTCCGGTTTATCTACCAATATCTGGGTTGCACAAAGCCCTTTGAACGGCTTTGGATTAACAGCCTTACCGAAAAGGCCATCATCGATGGATTCAAAAATCTCTTGCCGGGAAGCGATTTCAATGGTCTTTTTCTGGCCGGTAAGCAGCGGTCTGAATGCGATTGGCTTGTTGGAATCAATGCTACGCAGGCGCTGACCGTTGCCTTGGGTGATGGACTTTTTTCTCTTGGAAGGGTACAGACGCCAACTCTTGCACTAATTTGTCAGCGTTTTCTAGCGTGTGAATCATTTGAGGTTAAAAACTACTTTCAGCTTGAACTTTCTTCTATAAAAGAAGGTGCTCGTATTAAGAGTCTTTCGACAGATAATTTTGAAGATAAAGAAAAAGCTGAATCAGTAAGGAGGACCCTGGAACGTGTCGGAGTGGCAGAAGTAAAACAGGTAGAAAAGAAAGCTGGCACAAGTCAAGCGCCACTTCTATTTGATCTGACAGGACTGCAGAAAGAGGCGAATAAAAAGCTCGGCTACTCTGCTCAGCGGACCCTGGAAGTTGCCCAGCAACTTTACGAAAAGAAATTTATAACCTATCCTCGAACGGGATCCAAATATATTCCCGAAGATGTCTGGCCCGAAATACCTGCGCTGATTCTAGCCTTAGGTTCTCGATCTTCCTGCAAAGATTCTGTTGACACAATCAAGTGGGAACGCTACAACAGACACATTGTAAATGATGTAAAAGTCACAGACCATCATGGTATATTGATTACGGAAAATATTCCGACCCGATTGAACGCTGATGAGGATGCTCTCTATGATATGATCGCCAGGCGCGTGCTTGAAGCTGTTTCACCTACATGCCATAAAGAAATCACAGATGTTAAATTTGGTATTCTTCATTATGATTTCAATTTGAAGGTTGTCAAAATTGTTTCTGCAGGATGGAAAGTTGTTAACGGTGATTTTGATGAGGAAGGTGATGATCTGGTCACTGATTTTCCAGATCTGCAAGTAGGAATCCAGGTTAAAATAGACAGTTTAGAGGTACTTCCAAAGAAGACCAAGCCTCCAAAGCTATACACGGAAGCTGATTTGCTTCATAAGATGGAAAATATTGGCGCTACGGTAGATAATGAACAGGAGCGCAAGATGCTCAAAGGCTTAGGTATTGGAACGCCGGCAACAAGGGCTGCCGTGATTGAAACCTTAATTGACCGCGGGTACGTCAGAAGAAAAAGCAAGGCTATTGTCCCTACAGATAAGGGAATGCTTGTTTACGAAATTGTAGCCGATAAGAAAATTGCTGATGCTGCAATGACTGCGCAGTGGGAAATTGCATTTGAGAAAATCGAAAATGGAGAACTTGATTCTGGGATTTTTCATGCTGAGGTAGAGCTGATGGTACAGCAGGTTACCGATGAGCTGCTGAATATTAAAAGAAAATCATCGAATACCGTACATCTCAACTGCCCAAAATGCACTTCTTTAGTAATTCTCGGAGAAAAAATAATCAGATGTACAGATCAGAATTGTGGCTGGAAATTATTCCGGAACATTTGCGGCGTCCAGTTGCAATACAAAGAAATTGAAGCGCTTTTAACAAAACGGCGGACACCTTTAATAAAAAAAATGGTGGGTAGAAATAAGAAACCATTTAGTGCTTATATCTTACTGGACGGATCTGGTTCGACCACTTTTGAATTTGAAGAAAAAAAGAAACATAAATACAAATAGTTCCTGATGTGATTTGGTTAGTGAAGCCTGGAGCCTTAAATGGTTCCGGGTTTCTTTTTTTATAGGGATTTAGGAATATCGATGCAAGGATAGGAACGGATAGGACACAATGCCAACAGTGCAGCTCAACCAAGCTAGGTTTACCGCTATAAAACTTATAAAAATTATAGCGATATGAAAAAGCATAACAAGGACTATTCCTATTACAAATTAAAGTTGCAGGATCACATTGATTCAAGTTTTCCTGAAAGATCTGCTGATACAAATTTTATTGATCAGCGCGCCAGGTGGGCAGCAAACGCATACGATGGCGCGTTTAGGGCAGGCAATCCTATTAACGAATGTAATGAGATCGCCGACGGCATTCTTTATGAGGGATTGCACTTTTCTAAATTTGATTCTCTGTTTGAGGTTCTTTCCTACGAATTTTCTGATGTTTTTGATGAACTCGATTATCGCGATTTTGCACTGAAGATCCTTCCAAAATGCCAGGAATGCTTCGAGCATTATGAATTGACTGATGATTTCGCCTATACAACTGGTTATGATCTGCTGTATACGGAGCTAACAGGTTTTATTGCTATTTGGATTGAGCAAAATGGTATTCGATAAGAAACGCCATTTACGGCAGAACATTGATGCCATCAGAACAAGTTTCAGTATTGAAAAGGAGGGGCGGGAAGCAACCGAGCACGAAAAACTGCTGCTACGTAATTTTGCGGGATTTGGAGGCTTGAAATTTATCTTAAATCCCGTCTCATTACCGGATGACATCAATGGCTGGAAGGCTTCTGATCGGCCTTATTTTGCGATGACGCAGGAATTATTTACGCTCATCAGAGAAAATACAGAAGATCAAAGTAAGTATGCCGACTATGTGGCAAAAATTAAGGGTTCTATTCTAGATGCATTTTACACACCGAAAGAGATTAGCGGCAGCATAGCAAAGGCAATACTGGAAACGGGAATAGATATTGGTAGCATCCTTGAGCCATCGGCCGGTGTAGGAGCTTTTATTGAACCCTTTAGAGGACTGGATCATGTAAATATTTGTGCTTATGAACAGGACTTAATAACGGGGAAAATCCTGAAAAATTTGTTTGGTTCCCATGCTGATATCAGAATAGACAGCTTTGAGAATATTGGCGAAGGAGATACAGGATATGATCTCGTTATCGGTAATATTCCGTTCGGAACCACTTCAATATTTGATCTAACTTATTCAAGGGGTACAGATAATGCCCGGAAATTTGCTGCGCAGAGCGTCCATAATTATTTCTTTTTAAAAGCTACCGATAAACTGCGCGAAGGGGGGCTGCTGGCATTTATAACTTCGCAAGGGGTTCTGAACAGTCCTTCCAACTATCCGATCCGTGAAGCACTGATGCGTGAGCACAATCTCGTGGCTGCGCTACGGTTACCGAATAATCTATTTGAAGAAAGTGGTACGTCTGTAGGGACAGACCTCATTGTTCTGCAAAAAAATACACAGCCTCGTTCCTTATCTATGCGTGCATGCGATTTTATGGGGACCACAGAAAACTGCAACCTCTTATTTTATAATCCAAACTACATTATTGCTACGCGTTCTTTTCAGGATACTGATCAATATGGGAAGCCGACAACGGTGCATGTGCATGATGGTGGAGTTGCTGGAATTGCAAAGGATGTTCATCTAAAACTTTCAGAGGCTTTCCTGCAGTATTTCAACCGCGAGCTTTATGATGAACACAGCATGAAAGAGGTTGGTAATAATTTGACATCAGAACGAATTCTAAATATTCCAAAAAGCGTAAAACCTGATGCTGGTAATTCTGAAACAGTGACTCAACTAAGCCTTTTTTCCGATCAGGTTATTGATGATTTATCGGTTAAAAAGGCAAAGAAAAGTAGGAAAAGCACAGGCCAAAGTAAGATTACAAATTTTCAGCAGCTTTCCTTTTTTGATGCAGATGAAGTCAATACAAGTCATAATAAACCGCGACGGGCAAGTAGATCGGATCAGAAAGAAAGCGTGCAAAAAAAGCCTCTAGCAACAAACTTAACGAAACCTAAAGAGGTCGCATCGTTATTTCATGAACTACCTGACAATGCGGTGTTAAAAAATGAGGTAAGAGCCTTTGACGGTGAAGTGAAGGCATTTTACCGTGAAGATACTATAATTATTTCGGGTAGCAGTATCGGGAAACTAAAAATTAACCGTCGTGATGGGACCTATATTTTTCATCCACTTGAATTATCCAAAAAGGATCAGGAGCGAATCCAGAGCTATATCAACCTAAGGGATAGCTACCATTCGCTGTATGAAATTGAAGCTAGAAGTAGAGCGGAGGATAAAGAGGGGCGACAGCTTTTAAATAGGACATATGATGAGTTTACTGGACGGTATGGAAATTTAAATATAGCCGAAAATATTAGATTCATTAAAATGGACTCTTCCGGAAATGAAGTTCCTTTTCTTGAGCGGGTGGTTGGTGGTGTCATCCATAAGGCAGATATTTTTACACATCCAGTTAGTTTCTCCACGGCAGAAGTTGCTGTAAGCAGCGCTTCAGAGGCTTTGTCGGCTTCACTTAATCAAACGGGCTCCATAGATCTTGCTTTTATGATGCAGGTGAGCGGCCTTTCCGAAAACGAATTACGGAAAGATCTGCAGGGCCAAATTTTCTTCAATCCGTTATCTGGTGAATTGGAAGTATCTCAGAAATTTCTTGCTGGAAATGTTGTTTTAAAAGCGACGCAACTGAATGATTACCTTGCTAACCATCCGGAAGACATGGAAGCCCGGCAGAGTCTGGAAGCGCTTGAAAAAGTCATTCCTGAACCGATTAAATTTGAGGAGCTAGATTTTAACCTGGGGGAGCGGTGGATCGACACAGAAATTTATAACCGTTTCGCAAGCCATCTCTTTGACACCGATGTACGGATTTACTATTCAGAGAGCAGCGATGATTTTTCTGTAAATGCAAAATCCAGCAATATTAGGATTTCAGAAAAATACGCTATTAAATCTGAGAACCGGACATTTGATGGTTTGAACCTGCTGCGGCATGCTCTTGTTAATACCACTCCGGATATCACCAAAACTGAGTACTTAGCGGATGGGAATGCCATCAAGGTCAAGGATATGGATGCTATCCAGATGGCCAATGGCAAAATTGATGAGATCCGACATGAATTTACGGATTGGCTTTATCAGCAGGACGATAATTTTAAATGGGAACTTACCGGAAGATATAACGAGCTTTTTAATTGTCATGTCAGACCGTATTATGATGGTAGCCATCAAACATTTCCAGGGCTTGACCGAAGGGCAGTAGGCATAGAGGATCTTTATCAAAGTCAGAAAGATGCTATTTACATGCTTAAAAGCAATAATGGCGGTATCTGTGATCATGAAGTTGGGGGAGGCAAGACACTTATTATGTGTGCAGGAGCGCAAGAAATGAAAAGGTTGGGGCTAGTTCACAAGCCAATGATCATAGCGCTAAAGGCCAATGTTCACGAGATTGCAGAAACCTATCGAAAAGCTTATCCTTTCGCAAAGATATTATACCCCGGTAAAAAGGACTTCACACCCCGGAAAAGGCTTAAGATTTTTGGCGATATCAAGAACAATGATTGGGACTGCATTATCCTCACACATGACCAGTTTGGTATGATCCCCCAATCAACAGAATTGCAGAAAGAGATACTTCAAGCGGAACTGATGTCTGTGGAGCAAAATCTTGACGCACTGCGCAGTCAGGGGAAAGATGTATCTGGTGCAATGATGAAAGGTGTAGAAATCCGGAAGAAAAACTTAGCTGTGAAGCTTAAGACACTGGAGCATGATATCGAAAACCGAAAGGATGATGTCGTCGACTTTAAAATGATGGGTATTGATCATATTTTTGTGGATGAGAGCCATAAATTCAAAAATCTCATGTTCAATACGCGTCATGAGCGCGTCGCCGGATTGGGCAATGTACAAGGCAGCCAAAAGGCACTCAACCTCCTTTTTGCCATCCGTACAATTCAGGAAAGAAATGGGAAAGATCTTGGTGCAACTTTTCTTTCTGGAACCACTATTTCAAATTCACTTACAGAGTTATACTGCCTTTTTAAATTTTTAAGACCAAAAGCACTGGAAAGACAGGGGATTAATTGTTTTGATGCATGGGCTGCTATTTATGCCCGTAAATCGATAGATTATGAATTCTCTGTTGCCAATAATATCGTTCAGAAGGAGCGGTTCAGACATTTTATAAAAGTGCCCGAACTGTCCCAATTTTACACTGAAATCACCGATTACCGTACTGCGGCTGATATCGGAATTGATAGGCCGATAAAAAATGAGATCCTCTACAATATACCGCCGACCCCAGATCAGGAAATTTACATTAAAAAGTTGATGGAGTTTGCAAAGAGTGGCGATGCTGAGTTACTTGGTAGAGCTCCGCTAACGCCGACAGAGCAGAAAGCCAAGATGTTGATCGCGACAGATTTTGCAAGGAAAATGTCCCTTGATATGCGGCTTATATCTTCGCGATATACAGACGATCCGGGCAACAAAGCTTCTGTTTGTGCAGCAAATATTGCAAAATATTATAAAAATTTCAATGCGCAAAAAGGCACTCAATTTGTTTTTTCAGACCTCGGGACTTTTAAACCGGGCGAGTGGAACATATACATCGAAATTAAGCGGAAACTTGTTCAAGATCATGGGATACCGGCAGAGGAGATCCGCTTTATTCAGGAAGCAAAAACGGAGGATCAGCGTAAAGAACTGATCAAAGCTACCAATGAAGGGAAAATTAGGGTCCTCTTTGGATCGACAGAAATGCTCGGAACAGGGGTAAATGCCCAAAAGAGGGCGGTAGCTGTGCATCATCTGGATATTCCATGGCGGCCTTCGGATCTGGAGCAGCGGGACGGTCGCGCTGTTCGAAAGGGCAATGAGATTGCTAAATTTTTTGCTGACAATAAGGTCGATGTTTTTATTTATGCTGTAGAAAAATCATTGGATGCGTACAAATTTAATACACTAGCAAATAAGCAGCGTTTTATCGGACAGTTAAAGAGTAATACCATCGCAGTACGTATACTTGATGAAGGGGGAATGGATGAAGTTTCGGGTATGAATTTTTCCGAGTATGTGGCTTTATTATCAGGTAATACCGATCTATTGGAAAAAGCGAAAGTTGAAAAGAAAATTTCTGTTCTTGAAAGTGAGAAACATGCTTTCTTAAGATCAAAGTGGAGTTCCAGTTCAAAATTGGAAAGTCTGCAAGAAGAACTTGAAGGGAGAAAGTCCCGGTTAGCAAGGTTAAATGCAGACTGGGAAAACTATCGAAATCGTGTCCAAAAATCGCAAGACGGAAAAGTTTTGAACCCGATCGTCTTGGATGGCTTGCGCCGGGATCCAGATGTTAAAGAAATTGGTGCAAAGCTGGCTAAACTTGCAGCGGCTTCAAGAACCGGCGGTGATTACGAAGAGATAGGCTCTTTGTATGGCTTTAGACTGCTTGTAAAAACGGAAATGACACAGAATGATGAATCCAGCCCTATTCAAAGAGATAACAGGTTCTTTGTCTGTGGTGAAGGAAATATCAAGTATACGCACAATAATGGTATTATGGCAAGCGATCCCGAGCGGGCAAGTTTAAATTTTATTAGTGCCCTTCAAAAACTTCCTGGACTCATTGACGAAGAGAAAAAGAAGATAAATCAGCTAAAAGCTGACCAGATTGTATTAGATGATATTGTGAATGGCAGTTGGAACAAAGAAAAGGTACTTGCAGCTCTGAAAACTGAACTCGCCGCTGTGGAAAGAAAAATACAGTCATCATTGGAGGTAAAAGATGATAGTGATAGCGGTAAACATATTAAAGCAGAAGCTGAAATAAAACTCAAAAATTCCTCTACCTTTAAATTATAGGAGGAGAGCCAACACTTTTGTTGTAAGTTTCTTTCGGCAAAACTTTTACAATTTTAATGTAATGAAATGATTCGAATAGACTTTGTAGGCTGTTCCGCAATTTAATAGCCTATTAACAAAATTATTGTGGTAATTTATTATTTAGATCAATTCAATTTCGAAAAGTAAGGCAACACCGCATGCATTGGCTATTTTTTCTTATATTGGAATTAGTATAAAGTACTAGAGGCCATTATTATGAAAAGTATCAATCAACGTTTATTTCATAGAGTAAAATCGATTTTAAACATAGGATCCATATTTAGGGCTATAATTATAATCGTTGCCATGTGCATGTTTGTGCTATCCAGTATAGCCTTTTTTTCAATACAAAAAATGCTCTTCCGAAATCATTTCGAATTTTCACCAGATGGTATTAATTTTTACATTAATCAATTCGCTAAGTATAACGGATTATTTGCCGCAACAATAACACTCATTGTCGCTTATTATGGTATTGAAAGACTTAGGGCTGCGGAAAGGGCAAATATTGATAAAGTTCGGCTTGATAGATATTCTGATTGGAAAACGATTACTGATGCCAGGCTTGATGTTGTAAAAGATGAGAATCCTCTATTTAGAAGAGAGTTTATTAATATTAGATATCAGCTTTTTGAAGATCTATATCCTGCTTTTTCAATTGAAAGTAAAAAACAATTACAAACACTTTTTAATAAATATTTTGCAGCTTTAGTCCCTGCTTTTGAATCGAACAATAAGAAACAGCAAGGTTTCGGCGCAACATACCAATCTCCAGATCAATCATATTTTGGTCAGAATTTCCTGTTTGTCTTTCTTGGAAGTCTGACCGGTAAAAACTATGAAAATGTTGGGGAAGATCTTTTGGAAATGTATGTTGCGAGTCTTCCGAGCAATAGATTTATAGATCCTGTTGCATACCAGATAGCTGCCCAAAATTATTTCAAATTCAAACAATAATTAATAGTTGTTTCCCTAAAAAATTAATTGATCATGAAAGATTACTATCGCCTAACAACTGCCAAAAAGCAAGAAATAGCTCAAAACTTAATTGATATTTTTGAGAAAGATATCATACCTTCAGCCGATACAATAACCTTTATCTGTAACTGGGTCTATACGGACCGAAGTGAAAAATTTAAGGCTTATTATGATGTGTGGGATATTGTATTAAGAAATTTCATCCCAAAGACAAAACCTATTCTGATCAGAAGCATTCCCCGTAGATCTAAAGCAGAATACATTGCGAGCTTTACAAATACGGCATATTCGGCTGTAAGATTCGGTGAGCGAAAAGGCTATTGGATTATATGCGATACAAAAGATTGTCTGCCATCATTGACAATTAATAAAGGGAAATACAGAAATACCTTTTACCCACTTAGCGATGTGTTAAAAAAAGCAAAAGCTAATGGCGGTTACGGTTTCTCTGAAAGATTTCTGAGAGACTATGGCGGAGAAGACGAATACATTATGAGAATCGACTATTCAGTAATGCAACTTCTAAAATACGTAGACTATAAGTACTAAACTAAGTTTTCTTCCTGGAATTCCCTGCCGTTTTGGAAAAAACGAATATCGTATTTGCCCGTATTCTTTTTAGTTCCAAAAATTATTGCTATACCTAATTTGTAATTGTAATGATTACCAAGAAAATCAATGGTTAGGTGTTCAAGTTTAATCAGGTCAAATTCTTTATGTTTTCTTGTATGGCTGTCCTTTTTTACTTCGATTACAACTAAGTTATGGTCGTTTGTCTGCCTTCGATGAATAATGATGTCAGGACTAATTTTGTAATTATCATTATCATTTGGTTTAAAACCTATTTCCATCATGCGATTTTCTGCTATATCCAGCGCCTTCCTATCATTTGGCTTATCTATGTCACCATTATATTCGGGATCAACGTCGAACTGAGGGAAAAAAGGCTTTAAATAAAAGGCCAGATGAGTAGAAATATTTAGTTCATTAAGGCCTCTTGCTAGATTACCAGTTTCTTTTTCAAGTAGAACATTTATGGCGTCTTTGATATTTTTTACAATGATTTCTATTTTCATATTTTTATTTGTATTGAATTAATTCATCTTTCAACATGTATGCTTTTGGGGAAATGATAGTTATTAGAAAATCCAGGATAAAGAGATAATCAGCCAGCAATTCTTTGTTAGTTTTTATGTCGTTCCCATATTTGTAAAAAGCTTTCTCAGCGAAGTTTTCCAATAACTTTCTATTCACTTCGTAAGCATTTTGGCTTTTAAGCATCAAGGCTACCCAACTTAAAGATTCCGGCATAAACTGCTGAAAAGCCACACCACTCAAAAATTTGATGCACTCGTTTATTTTGTTAAATCCATATTTGGTAATAAACTCTTTATAATAAAGGCTTTTCCCTTCAAGCACAAGCCAATTTTGCAAGCCCACAGGCCAATCAAGATCCATAAAAAAGAGCGGTATGTAAACAGTCGTTTCATTCTGAAGTGTCCACTCTCGCAAAACATCCCAGAGTGCCCAAAAATTATCTTTGGGTAAGCCATCTGCTACTGACCATATAAATTCTTTGAGGAGTCGATACAAATAATTTGTTACATCAGTGGTATTTAGCTTTTTATCTTCAGTTATGGTAAGATCCAATAATTCCTTAAAAAAAGGCCTTGAAATTTCAACGGATTGTGAAAGCAAAAATCTTGGATAAAAGAACGTGAATGCACGTCTACTTTCAATAAAATCAGACTTGCTCCAAGATTTTTTGTCACCTAAAAATTCCAGGTGAAGTTTAAGAACTTCTTGTACCATGTTATGTTGTTCCGCAACTGTCGTTGTCCAAGGTATAATTCGCAGAGCATCATCAAGAAGCCAGTGAGTTGGCATATCAAGAGTGAATGATAGTTTTGCAGGTTTTTCAATACTGCCATCAAGAACCACTGTTGTTAAATGATCCACAAATTCTTCCTCCTTTACAATATCTTTATTCTCATTTTCCGCTTCCTCCCCGTACATCCAAATAGCATCCCTGCGGCGTTGTTCAATAGAATTCATTTCTTTTTTGTATTCTATGAAGGATAACAGACCATACCAGCAATTTAATACAAAATCAGGATCATCTTTTACGAGGTGATGTGCTATCCCAACTTGAAGCGCAATTCGTTCCTGTTCGTCCAATCCACCTATAAGCAATCGAAAAATTAATTCCTTTATTTTCAGTATATTTTTTTCGTCTGTTCCGTAATTAATATTATATGAAAGACCAGTAAGAGCCGCCTGCTTACCAAAAACGTCAAGATACATATCCATAGATTCTTGGCCGATCAAATTTTTTTCTGCAAAGTCCATGATAATTTTCCGGCACCATATTAATTGCTCTGCATTCATTTCATTAAAAAAATCACGTAGACCAAGTGATGCCATCAGAGTTTTCGAAGTCATAAAATCAAAGTGACCCTTTGATTGTTGAATATAATCATATCCTTCTCGCCACTTTTCGTAATGGTGATCATCAATAGGTTTATTGTCATACGCATCTTTTGCCCAGATAACATTAACAGCCGGTACTGTGTCAAGATCATTAGTTTCTGTCACATTTTTTCGAACTTCCTCATCATAGGCTGGTTGAATCTGGAGCATTTTTTTACCGTTATATTCAACTGGTATATACTGGTATTTACGGGCATCCATATCAAATAGAAACTTTCTCCATTGAAATTCCTCAGCTGGAGCCTGTTCCCACATTTTATCAATTTCCTTATATAATAGATCATTTTGGGTTCGATAGATAAACATATAATCAAAAACAAAACCTACGAGTCCCTGATAGTATTTTCGCCGGTGAACTTTTGAATTGGACTTGGTTCTTTCATTTTTCTCGTATTCATCATCATTAAATACTTCATTAGTATATAATTCTGACATCCATCGGCTTGATTCCCACCAGAAAAAAATTGGTATACCTAATAGACAAACCGAATTTTCATCTAAAAGGTCAGGATGTGCTTGTATTACACTTATCGTTATTCCCAGAAATGCAACATTGTTAGATTCTTTGATAATTCTTTGAAGGTACCCTCTTAATTGTTGATCTGTGGTTTCCCCAATTAAGTCTAAAAGTCCAGCTTCAAGAGCCATTAGCAAGGAGGCGATATGCCGGTTTTCAGATCTTTTACTCCGATACATAGACCAATAGTCATATGTCCCATAATAAGACTTCGAAGTGCCATCGTGGAAGCTTATGGTAATATCCTCAATATCCTCACCTTGCGATTTTAAAACGCTTTGGTTTTTTTCAAACGCAGCATTTAAAAAAATGATAATGAAATCTAATGCTTTGTCTGGATGATAGAGAAACATCCAATAAAAAAATGTGTGATAGGCACTTGGAAAACCATGTTCGGTATTAAATCGTCGGCTCAAACCGAAATCCCTTGCGTCAGACCTACGAAAATGGATAGGAGTATAAGGTGGTCTTCTATCTTCTTCTTTATTTAACCAATCTTCCCTCGCAATCTCCAATACATCATGTGGGAAAAAACGGCATATTTGGTCAGCCATGACGCCTTCCGTAATACATTTTCGAATTTGATTTAAAAATTGGATATTATTCCATCGCTCATTTCCAACATGTGGGTTTTTAGCAGCCTGTATTAAGTTTTCAACTAACGAAGGGTCTGAAGCGGTCAGTTGAAAGATTATTTTTACATAGGGCTCTAATACCGAGCTCACTGAATCATATTTTACCGCTCCAATAAATGCTTTCTGAACTCGATGAACGAAGCCTTCCAAAAAGTTGGCAACACTTTTGCCACATGGTGGGATTATTTGAGGATTGAAGTCAGGTAGTTGTTTCGACCACGCCTCAATAAGTGCTATGTATTCGGTATCGATTTTGAACGATGAAATTGTAGCATAATTATCCCAAATAAAGTCAATAATATAGTCCCATCCGGAACCTGTTGGCAATAACTGATCTAAACTTTGCTTGGCCGGGTCGATACGTTTACATCCGATCTGGAGTAAAAACATTATCTGTTTCAGGAATCGTCCTTCGTTGTTGAGAAGATTATCTTTTAGTGCATCTAAAAGTATTGCAGCATTCTTGGAACGGAGTGATACAACTAAAAGTTCGTCTTTCCATGATTGCGACAGTAAGCTATCTTGCAAAAGTTCATGAACGAAACTTACCGATCTGACCGGCTCAGTAAGGTAGAACTCTTCCATCCACAACCGAAATGCTCTTTTCATTGCAGGGTTATTTTCCATGGATTCTAAGAAAGTTCTACTGTCTGGCATCAGCTTTTTTTGCTCTGAAATAAATCTTATCAGCGCCCAATCCTCTAAAATATCGTGTGAGGGACTATATTCAGGATTTATTCCGATATCGTTCTGTTGTATAATATTGTCCCTCAATAGTTGAGAAATCGTGTCTTCGCTTCCTGGAAAGTCGGTGAAGAGGCGCATTTCTCGTGATCTTTTTACACAAATTTCGTAAAAAACAGCTCCTCTGGCGGTATTTCCATTCTCTACTATGTGCTGCCACATCAACTTCTTAAATTTTATTTCATCTAATTGTTGCTCACTTTCCAGGAAAGGAATAATACGAACTGCCTTGTCAAGATAATAGGGGTTATGAAGTAAATGTTTGATTTTTGGGTTTTCAAGTAATGTTTTAAGTTGGGGGATCGCATCCTGAACTAGTTGTATCTCTCCATCAGTAAAATCATTGACTTCTAAATATGTATTATTTTTTGGAAGCTCAAAATAAAAATGAATACGAAACCTCTGTAATAAATATTCCCTAACTGTTATTAAAAGAATAATGCGCGAAGTTGATTTCATAATTTGGAGCAATTCATTAAATGCCCCCGAGAATTCGGATTCTATTAATTTTTCAAAACTTTCAATCCAAATCAAAACATTTCGTGCGGATAAAGGACTACCGACAATTTGTTGGATTGTCGCATTATATCCGGCTCTCTTCATCGCTTCATCTAAGGTATTACAGTAGAGATTTTCTGGAGTAAGCGTAATGACAGTATAATCACCTTCGGATTTTAATTCTTTCACGACAGCTTTCGCCAGAGCTGATTTTCCGACACCGGGCTTTCCATGGATAACGACAAGATTATTTTCTTTAATAGCACGAATCAAAAAGGATGTGTCACGATGAACAGTGAATGAACCAACTGTCTCCCTAGTTCTCAAATTAATTATTTCTCTATTTTTATCCATTTTCCCATAACTATCCAATATTTCAGGATTAGTTTCGGGTTTCAAGTCTTTGATGAGTTTGAATTTGTTAGGATCAATGAGGTTATTATAAGCTAAAACCTTCGTTGCTATAAATGTATTTCCATCTACGTAAGTATGGATTATTCCTACAAAATAGAGATTTCCGAACAGATCGGCATATGCTCCTGATCCTGAAAGACCAGCTACATTTGACATGGCCTGTTGATAAAAAGTATCTAGTGATCCTTCATGATGCAATGTAAAAATATTCGGATTATGCTTTTTATTTTCAAGAAATTTAAGCGAAAAAGGCTGGTCGTCTTTTTGATCATTAAAATTTGCGAATCCCCTAACTTTATATTCCTGGATAGTATCATCTGCATCAATAACCTGACTGAAAAACCTCTTTCCGGTTAGCGCTACTATATCATTCGCAGGTACAATAATTAGGGCCAAATCTTCTTCATTACTTACAGAGGTTATCACGACTGCAGTATCTGAAAGAACATATGAATGATAGGTCAAAGACTCATCATTGAAAATTTTATCCAGTAGTATTCCTTCTTTAGAATAGGTTTTGTCAAAATCTTCCCCAACTAAGCAATGTTTAGCGGTTAAAATATATACATAATCAGTATCAGCATCTGGAAAGTATATAACTGCGGTCCCAATGTCTTCATTGCATTGAATTCTGATGGTAGAAAGCTGGGGTAAATTTAGATTCATATATTGTCAGTGATTTCTTCAAATAAAAATAGTTCATTTTCGGGACCAATCTCTTTATAGGTAGTTTCAAATTTGTAGCACGATTCGACCTCTGCATCAATTTTAAATAGATCTCTCAATTCGTTTGTGTCACAGGAATAATGAATTTTAATTTTTATTTCATTTTTCTTTCCATGTTCCAGCAGTCTTACCAATGCTTCCTTGTCTGGATGTCGATTGTGGATACCATTACCAGTTACAACAAAATTCTCTGTTTTGACCATTTCTAGTAATTCAATGCTCGTATTTGCTTTGCTTCCATGATGAGATAACTGCATAAAGGAGAGAGGAATGGGATTTGTTGAACTATATCGTAAGGCAGAAAGACTATCTTCAATATCTGATGGGTGGCTGTCTGCTAGAAGTAAGGCCTTAATGTCGCCAAATTCAGCAAGAATAGCAATCGAACTGCCGTTGACTTCATCTTTATCTTGATGAAACGGAAGATCTTTCAATTCAGCGATAGTTTTCGCATGATCTGACTGTGATGCTTTTCTGCCAACTTTCATTGTCCGCTCTTCCTCGGTCCATAGATCTTCTGCTTTTTTTTGTTTTTCAGGTGTAGGCGAAAGTATCGTCAACTGCAGACCCTGAACCTGAATAGATTTTGTTTTTGTATTTATAGAAGGTTCGCTTTGAATGTAGCTCTTTTTGATATATTCTCTTAAAGTAATGCCATCACGGACTGAAATTTTCTCACTGGGTATTTGGATAGGTTCGGTGGTACTGTTAAATATAAATCTCTTAACAGCATTGGGCTTATCTTTTATGGTTTTATCTTGTAGGAAACCCAAAACTGCACCGATGTGATCTCTGTCTATATGGCTGATTATCCAGTGGTCAACGACTTCATCAGCAGCTAAAATTTCTTTGATAAGTGGAGCAAAAGCATTTTTATATTCACGGGCGTATCCACCGTCAATAAGTATATTGTGCCAGTTCGAATCTTCTCCTAAAAATCTTATGTGAATGGCGTCACCGCCACCAGTATCATAAAAATGGAAACTAATTTTATGTGTTTTTTGAAGCATAATGACAATATCAATTAATTAGTTTTTTGCATTAACATGCAACAATTTTTTACGTGCTTTAATATGCTTCAACAAGTAGGCATCCAAGACATAAAGCTTAACATCTTCATCAATCCTCGTCTTGTCATAATAATTCGCGTCCATAGCTTTTATATAATTTATAAATCCTTTAAATGGTATCTTTTTTAAGGTCGTATATCTTTTCAATATAAAAGTTGCATACCTTTTTTTTATGGACACGTATTGGCCTGCGAATTCTATGATAAAAAAATCGTAATTAAGATCTGTATAATAATCAATTGGTAGTAATCCTAATTCCTGCAAAAAAGGAATAGTTCTTTGAAAACGCATTTCACTAACGAAATGAACTCGATCAAAAACATATTTTATTACATCTACCTCAATTTCAGCGACCTCTAAAAATTTTGCAAGGCATAAGCGATGTTGACCACCTATAGTAAAGTAACGATCACCATATTGAACTACAGTTTTAGCTTCTTTTGCGTTGTGGATATGGTCAATAACCTTTTCTTTGGTTGGAAAATTGTCAATGACACGATCTAACCTGCGCAAATCAGTAAAAAATTGTAACCAATAATATCGCCAATCTTTCGGTTTGTGCATAATACAGTTGTAACCATAGGAATAATCAATCCCACAAATCTTACGGGGATCTATTTTTTCCGTAAAGGTTCCTGCAGATCTGAAAAAATGAAAGTTTTTGATATGGCTGAAATGGGCTACGACGTCGTCGTGCCAATTCTGTTCATCAAATTTTGGATGTAGGTTTCTTAACCATTCTATTCGCTGTTCATCCGAATACTTGTAAGGCATTAACAAAGGCTTTTTATTGACAGAAATATACTGAAAATTCTTTCTCGAAGTATAAAAATGATTCAATAAATAAGTCTTTTATTATGTCGTAGTTTAAAACTACGGGAAGCACATTAATTGGTTTGAAATTGGTATCTGTTTACAAAACAAAAAGCTAAGTTTTTCTAACAAGGTGGGCTAATTCCGGGTCGTTCTCAATTCTCGAAAGTTCACTTGCAATAATTTTTGAAACATCAAGTTTGACCTGGCGATAATTTTGATCAATTTCTTTGTCCATTCTGTCCTCGCCAGTTTCTGAAATAAAAGAACGGATCTCTGGAATAGGCTTATAGTTTTTACTTTCTAAGGCCACCTTTTCCGTATCTACTACGATTTGGGCATGAAATATTTTTTGCTCTATTTTCTCACCAAAATTGTCAGCAACTGCTCCCACAAACATTCCCTGGGAAAGAGTAGATATTTTAGACGCAGGAATCAGACTGTCTAATTGTGTTGATATAGATGTACTGGTATCATTTCTGTTGATAGATATCGATTGACGTTTTTGGACAATCTTTCCAAACCTTTCTGAAAGTGTTTTGGCGGTTTCACCAACGACCTGACCTGAGAATATATTTCCGACGGTATTGAGTATAACTTTCGCTTCCTTGTCACCATAATCCCGGATCAATTGAGAGAAATCCTGAAAACCAAGACAGACAGCCACTTTATTGCTTCGGGCTGTTGCGATCAGGTTATCCAATCCACGGAAATAAATTGTGGGAAGCTCGTCAATAATAACGGAACTTTTAAGTTTTCCCTTTTTATTTATCATTTTTACGATTCTGGAGTTGTATAAGCCAAGGGCAGCCGAGTATATGTTCTGTCTATCTGGGTTATTGCCAACACATAGGATTTTGGGTTCCTTCGGATTGTTTATGTCCAATGAAAAATCATCCCCGGACATAACCCAGTAGAGCTGTGGAGAGATCATTCTTGATAGCGGGATTTTAGCGGAGGCAATCTGGCCTTGTAGTTGATCTTGTGCCCCGCCTTCCCAAGCATCAAGAAAGGGACTAAGGTAGTTTTCAAGCTCAGAATAACTTGTTAGTATTGTAAAAATATCAGCATATTTTTTATTAAGTAGTTCGATTGCGTGCGGAAAAGTGCAGAATTTACCATTATCATAAATCTTCAAAAACCAGATGATCGCTGCTAGCAGGATGATTGGTGACTCAACAAAAAAATCCCCTTGTTTCTGAATCCACGTCTTATTAAGGTTTAGCATGATGGTGTACGATGCTTCGTATGCATCAGAGATGTCGGTCATGAATTTAGGATTTAAGGGATTGCAGCGATGGCTTTTGCGTGGATTATCAAAGTTGATCACATAGAATTTGGGTTTTACATCGTACTTGTCACTGTGCTTCAGGAGATGGTTGTAAGCAATTAGTGAAAGATCATCAAATTTGAAATCGTAAATGTACATCGAGAATCCTTTTTCGATATGTTGCTTAATGTAGTTGTTGACTATAGCGTAGCTCTTACCACTTCCGGGAGTACCTAGTACGATAGATGCGCGAAAGACGTTCACCACCGATATCCATCCGTCATTCCATTTTCCACGAAAATAAAATTTTGTCGGCAGGTTAACGGAAAACTCATTTTCTAAAAGCTTTGTCTCCTGCATGAAGCTTTCGTTTTCATAATTGAAAGGATCATCCATCAATTTGTTTTTAAGCAGCCTACTCATCCATAATCCAGCAACCATAAGCAGGATAAAGCCTGCAGATGTTGAAACCATATATAGAATGCCTGATATTTCAATAAGCGGGAAATTGAGTAAGTATAGTATTGATCCACTAAATAGACATGTATTGATATTTTTCCACTTAATTTTTTCGTTTTTCACGCCTTTAGTTCCCAGACAGCTCAGTGCCAATAAGATTAGGGCAAACAGTTTGCTGTATATTGAATTAGTAAATAAACCAGAGGTTTTTTGGAAATTTTTGAGAATTCGCTCGACAATTTCGAGCGTCCATCCCTGTTCAAAGAAAAAGGAGTAACAGAACCAGTAGAAATTCATCAAAACTAGGAGAATGCTTACAGCTCGCATGAAAGCCATAATTTTTGCGAGGCCTCTTAAATCGTCTTCTTGCATATATGAAAAGTTTCACCATAGATATTAGTCCTGACGAACAATTTTTCTGCTAATGCATAAGATGGTACACATTTGCCTATAACTTCCAATACCTTTGAAATATTGTACGATTTAGATTAGCCATTAAGTTTTTTATCTGCGATAAAATTCCTATAATTAGACTGAATTTCGGAAGTGGATTATGTTTGATACTATAGGACAATTTGAAGAACAGTTTAATAAACAGGTATTCAGAATCACCTTTAAAAATCGTGATTTTCAAGTCGTATTATTGAAGAGAGATTTGACTAAGAATATGTCGGAATTTCAGATACTCTTGGATGGTCTGGTGCAGAGACTAAAAAAGGAAAACGGCAAATGGAATTTTGAACATGGTGAAGATCAGGATTTAGCCGAAGATATCTGGCGTCAGATTGCTCTTAGATATAGATTCTAATTTGGCAGTAGCTCTGAAAGGAAAAATAATACCAAAATATTTTGCTATATTTGTTTCGAGCTTTACAGAAGCTTGCCACTTGTCATAGCGAAGCTATTTTAGCACTGTATCTAACTTTATATACCACTTTAACAAATTTCTTGTAAGGGGTTTTGGCTGACAGGTGACATCATTTCTATGCAAGATATATTGTTAAAACATGGAAAAAAAAGTAAATGGGCATACTGCTGATTATATTAAGCGTATCGCAAAATCTATTAAAAAAAATCAGAATATTTCTCATCATGAGGCTTTGGAACTTGCCTCAAAACAAAACGGATTTCATAGCTGGAAACATTTTCAGAATTTATTAAATAAATCTGATGTTCCTTCTTTGGTTTATGAGATGACTGAGATAAAGGAGTTAACCTTAAAGACAAAGAATCCCTATCGGAATCTATTGATAGCAGGATTAAATGAACTTCTAAAACAAAACAAAGATCTTTTGCAGTTTGACAAGAATAAGAAGGAAGATGAAGGGTACATTTTTGTAAATTTGTTCGGATTTCAAAGCGTCGTAATATGGAGAGAGATCAGTTTTGGAGAAATATCGTTAGCAGTTTGGTGGAAATATGATCACTCTAGGCATCCTCAAGCTAATCTTACAGGTAATGCTCGAGAAAACTTTCGAGATACCAGCCCTCTTGCAAGTAAAACAGAATACAAAAAATTTGTTGGCGTAGTAGTTCATGGATGGGTTGAAAGAGCAACAGGGAAATATATTCAAGGTTCAGGTGGTGATTCCATCATTAGGGACTATGTAAGAAGGGGCGAAAAAGCTGAATTAGAAAAGTTGCCGACTGTACAACCAAATGGCTTCCAAGCCGAAGGTCTGTTCTTTGTGTAATATGTTTTCAATTGCTTGCTATTCCTTTTTATAGGAAATGTATTTCATAGGTAATAAGGAAGTCCGAATTTAGGACTTCCTTTTTTTTAGTTTTGTAGAAATATACTGCTTTGACTCTGTTATAGAGTAGGATGCGCGATGTCGTCCCACATATTTTAAGGATTATTTTTGATGCTACTGCTTATCTTTTGCGCTTTCTCTTTTTTTTCATGTTAAACTCAAATAGATGTTCTTCTGGATCTTCTGTGATCCCATGAAGTAGAAGCTGATCAAGAAGTCCCCAATCACTAAAAACAGATCCGTTATTTATCATAAAGTCGAATAGTGGATGGAGCGAATAGTTAGCTGATCTTGATTGCTTTGAAGTGTCTTTTTTTTGTGAATCATCTATATATTCTACTACTATAGGACTTTGGCTACTTGAAAACAGCGCATTGAATGAATTTGCCGAAAATTCCTTACCGAGATGAGAGCCATTGAATACGTTGCGCGAATTATGATCTATAAAGCTAATTCCGTATAATCTGCCTTGATCATTTCTTCGGATCACTAGATTGATCCCGTGGTCTATTAAATACTCTTTAAAGTCCTTTTCACTTCGGGCTATACTAATGGCTTGCGCAATGATATTTTTGCTTTTTTCTTTAGTTTCTGCAGCAAGTTCTTTACTTTTTATAAAATGTGTTTGAAGTGCTAGGAGTCCTGCTTGTTTGCCGAAAAGGGATGCTTTGAAGGGATTGGTCACCTTTTCTCCATTTTTATCCAATGCGAAATACATTAAACCTTCCTTTACATCACCATTATATTCCTTTTTTATAGGTTCGACGGCGATATTAAATAGTGATAGCAATGCATTATAGCTACCAAGGCTTTGAAAATAATAGTATTTGGATATGTATCTCACAACAGCCGAAATTTGGCTTTTAATATTACCTTTAGTATGGTCTACTGGTTGGAAAGTAAGACTTTCATTAAAACTTTTCTTTTCGTCGGCACCTGCTAAATTGTATTTTTTTTCAATATTGCGACAGATTTCCATTGATCTTCTCTTTTCAAAAACATCGGATATTTTGATTCCATTTTTGTCCACTGTTGTTGAAACAATATGGATGTGGCTGCGGTCGATATCATTATGCCTAAATACAACATAAGGTTGATCGCTATAGCCCATTTTTCGCATATATTCCTCTGCAATTCTGACATAATTTTCATCTGATATTATATCAATGGGATCAGGATTTAGCGAGATATGGATTGCCGTCTTTTCTGTTTTTTTATTTGCAGCTAAATTGGCCATGAATGAGGATAGTAGCTGCGGAGTCGTATATTCTCCACTGGGAGTTTCGAACATATTGTTGAGGTGTAAAATTGTACCAGCATTTTGATGAATCTTGGAGAGGTTATAATTTAAAGCACCATATATATTTGATCCGCGACCTATTTTTGCAATCATAGTTTTTCTTTTTTAATGAGATATTCAGCTTCAAACTTTTTGCTGAGCAGTAAAACTTCGCGGCAGATCCCGGCCAGATCTCTGGTCTGCTGTTCAAGCTTTCCGAGATAATGAACGGTTTTCTTATCGCTAAAATTAGTGTGCAGGATCTTTACGATCTGATTGTAATTGACTCCAATTGCACGGAACTGTGCAAAAAATTGCGATAATTTAGTGCAATAATCGATAGCCCCTTGATCTACAATAACTGAATTAATCCTTCTTTGAAAAAGTACGGAAACGATAAACTTCGCTCTATTGTCAAGTCCCGACTGCTCAAATAGGCTAAGAAATTTTACATTTTCTTTATCCGTAAGCCTAAAAACGTATCTATGAATCGCTCTTTCAAGTTTAGGTTTTCGACCTCCTTTACCATTTGTTGTCATATCCTTTTTTTTCAGAACTTACTATAAAGTCAAGTATTGTTTTATTGGCTCGCTACTGAAAACCTATATTTTCCTAAAAATTCATAGAAATCAGCTAAAGCATTTTAAAGGTAATTCCGACTTCGGAGGATTTCCATACCCTCGGCAGAGCAAGTAGTTTTGGGGCACAAAACGAGTTTTGAGGCACTCAAAACACAACTTGCTGTTACCTTTGGGGTAACATGTTTTAGTATACTATATATAAGATCTATGTAGTAAAACTTCTTGTTTTTTCAATAAATTTAATAAGCAGCTAAGAGGTGAACATAACAACTTGCCAGTCATTCGGTCTTTACGGAGCATTTGTCCTCTTAGTATGCTTTTATGTTGCGGGGCACCTGTTGGGATGTTAGACTTCGGGTCTGTTAACAGCTTTAGTGGTGAGCAACTTTTAGTACTAATTAATAAAAAATCACTGTTATGGAATTTAAAATTTATGTAGGTATTGATGTTTCCAAATTGACATTAGATGTATTTATTCGAGAAAAATTGTCACATAAGAAATTTAAAAATGACAAAAATGGCTTTGAATCTCTCCTTCGATGGTTAGAAAAACAAACAGCTACTGCATTTGAATCTATCCTGATTTGCTTTGAACATACTGGGCTTTATTCATTACCATTGGCGGTTTATCTTGAGGAAAATGATATTCCGTATTCAATGATTTCTGCATTGACTATTAAACGGTCTCTTGGTATCACAAGAGGAAAGAATGATTATATTGATTCCAGACGAATTGCTGACTTTAGTTATCGTTATAAAGACAAAATATCATTAACAAGACTTCCAGCGCAAGATATCGCCAAACTACAATCACTGCTTACCTTAAGGGGAAGACTGTCTGTTACCTTGGGACGATTTACTGTTTCAAAGAACGAAGCAGCGAAATTTATGGGAAGAGATGGTACAGAAGAGCTTTTTCTCGTGTATGACAATATGATTTCGACAATAAAAGAGCAGATAAAGAATTTGGAAAGATCCATTAAAGAGGTTATTGGAAATAATGAAAAATTAAAACTTTCTTATGAACTAGTTACTTCAGTAAAAGGAGTTGGTTTAATAGTAGCTTGTTATCTAATTTCGTATACACATAACTTCACCCGTTTTAGTACTTGGAGAAAGTTTGCTTGCTATTCTGGAATAGCACCATTTGATCACCAGTCGGGAACGAGTGTAAAAGGTCGAACACAGGTAAGCTCTATTGCTAATAAGGAGATGAAGAGGATTCTTCATTTGGCAGCTATTTGTGCCATCCATACTGATGCTGAGATGACAGAATATTATAGTCGGAGGCAAAATGAGGGAAAACATAAAATGACAATCATCAATATTGTCAGAAACAAGATTGTATCTCGTGTTTTTGCTATTGTGAAGCGTGGGACTCCATTTGTGGACCTTAAAAAGTACGCTTCCTAGATATTAAAAAACCTATCAGCATACATTCTCTCGGTTAAAGTGTTTAGCTGATAGGATTGGCATGTTTTTAATATAAAGTAAACAATTCAGTTAGTTATTTAGCTGTAATATTTCTTTTGCAACCAAAGACTAGCTCTAACCAGTAGGATAAGTACAGGGACTTCAACTAATGGTCCAATGACTCCCACAAATGCTTGTGGAGAGTTGATACCAAATACAGCGATAGCAACTGCAATGGCCAATTCAAAATTATTTCCTGTGGCCGTAAATGCAATTGAGGCATTTTTGTCATAAGGGACTTTCATCGATTTATTTACAAAAAAACTTACGAAGAACATAAGGACAAAGTAGATAACTAATGGTATCGCCACTTTGATTACGTCCATTGGAAGCTCTACTATTTTTTCACCTTTTAAGCTGAACATTAAGACAATCGTGAATAACAAAGCATACAATGTAATCGGGGAAATTCTCGGAACAAATTTTCTATTATACCATTCGATCCCTTTTGATTTTACTAAGATGTATCTGCTTAAGAATCCAGCTAGAAAAGGAATACCAAGATAAATAAGTACACTTTCTGTAACATCTTTCATGGATACGCTGACATTGAAATTGGCAAGACCTAATTTACCAGGCAGCACATTGATAAATAACCAGACAAAAAAGCTGTAGGTAAATACCTGAAAGATACTGTTTAAAGCTACCAACAGAGCAGCATATTCTCTATTTCCTTTTGCTAAATCATTCCATACAATGACCATAGCGATACATCTTGCTAATCCGATAAGGATTAATCCTATCATATAGTCTGGCTCATTTCTCAAAAACAAAATGGCTAGAACAAACATTAAAATTGGTCCTATAACCCAATTTAGCAATAGTGAAATACTGATTACCTTTTTATCCTTAAACGCTGTTGGTAAAAGGGAATAGTCCACTTTAGCTAGTGGAGGGTACATCATTAAGATCAATCCAATTGCTAATGGGATATTGGTTGTACCCACGGATAAGGAATCTGTTATCTTTGAAATATCAGGGAATAAGAAACCTAAGCCCACGCCGATGGCCATAGCAAGAAATATCCATAAGGTCAGGTATCTATCAAGAAATTTTAATTTTGGTTGCATACTATTTTAATTTAATCCTATTGTTTTACTTCTTCTTTCCATAATTACTGTGTCACGCCAGGTACCTCCAAGCTTTCCTATTTTTTCACGGTGACCTATTATTCTAAATCCTGTGCTCTTATGGAGAGCTATTGTTGCTTCGTTTTCTGGAAACATTCCACTCTGTAATGTCCATATTCCATTAATCTCACTTTCGACTATCAATTTTGCCATGAGTGCTTTTCCTATTCCTTTGCCTTTGTGGTCATTGGAAATATAAATACTCACTTCAGCCACCCCGCTATATACACAACGATCACTAACCGCAGATAACGCTGCCCATCCCACAATGATATGGTCAATGACAGCAGCAAAACGGCTATGCTTTAATTTGCTTTTGTCCCAATGTTCCCAATTAGGAACTGAGGTCTCAAAAGTCGCATTTCCAGTCTCGAGGCCCTGTCTATAGATTTCTGCGATTTCAGGAAACTGTTCTTTACCAAATGAAATTATGTCCATCCTATTTTTTTATTTGTGAAAAAACATAAAACATCTCTGCCGCTATCTGTAAACTTCGTTCTGCGTAAACCTGAGTTTGTTCCGGAGTATTGTCAGAAGCTTTAGGATCATCGTATTTTACAGGAAATCTTGCCTCTGCTCCAAATACAATCGGACAACCTTCATCCGCATTGTTGCAGGTCATTATTGCCCCGAATTCACTCTTTGGATTAAACTCGTTGTTATATTCTTTGGAGAAACAGATTACAGCTGCTTCATTTTGTGCGTATTTTACCGCATAGACTGGATTTTCAGTCTCGCCGAGCTTTTGGATTTGAAAACCTTGGTTTCTTAACGTTTCTGCTACCTTTGGAAACATTGCTGTTGCTTCAGTTCCACCTGAATAACAATATATATTCTTAACTCCAAAATGATAAGCCATTGCTTGCGCCCAGATCTGTGATAAATGACTTCTTCTGCTGTTATGCGTACAGATGAAATTTAAACGGATTGTCTGGTCAGTTTCTACCTTACCCTGTACGTAATCAACTAAAGGTTGTAAAACTATTTTTCTTTCTTCAGAAATTGTATCGATTGAAAGTGTTTCAATACTTTTTAAAATTGTTTGGTTCATGTCTAAAACTTTAAATTAATAGCCTCTTCTTAAATTTTCTGCATATTCATTAGGTAGTGGGCTGTTTTCCACTGCTTGTGCCGCTTTTTCAATGTCATAATCAAATCGAATAAATTCAATCTGGATACTATCTTTGTTCAACACAGAACTATTGTCATTGATCGTTAACATGACATAGGCTCCTCGCACATCATTATCTTTTGGTTTTCCAACAGAACCGATATTAACTGCATGGCGATAATGCGGAAGATCCTCAGTACCTGAGTTTAAAATACGGTGATATGGTTTGTGGGTATGTCCGAAACACATAATATCTGCATCTGCCTGCTCCATGATCCTAAGCATGCTTTTTTCCTCCCGGTCTTCAAATAAATACTCATTTATTTTTCTTGGGCTGCCATGTACTAAAAGAAGGTTTAATTTGTCTTCATTCAGCTGAAACTCAACTTTGATGTGTGCAGGAAGTGTTCGCAAATAGGAGCGTTCATCGTCCTTCATAATGGAGTTTGTAAAAGAAATGGAAATGTTACCATTGTCTTTTTCACTATCAGTCTTATAAGCGCAACCGCATTCGTTGCTCATACGTCCGATACCAAAATCATAATTTCCAGCAATAGTTGGTATTTTCCTTTTGCGGATTTCATTGACCACTTCGTTAGGCCAAATATTATAACCTACGAGATCTCCCAAACAATAAATACTATCCGGATTATGGATTTCTACATCTTTAAAGAAAGCTTCCAGTGCAGGTAAATTAGCGTGAATATCACTGAATAATGCAATTTTCATTTTAGTTATTTTGATTTAAAAATTCTTCAATTTCAAGAATGGTCTGTTTTGCTATTCTGTTTACTCCTATTAATGTTGCGGAGGCGTAACCAGTCCAGTTGCCATATCCTACAAACCAGAGTCCTTTCATTTCTAAAGACTTGCTTTCGTCTGTTTTTGCGATGCCTTTTTCGTCTGTTTTTATTAATGATTTCAGATAAGAGGTATTGTAACCGAAGCCTGTACACCAAATAATGGCATCAAATTCCTCTTTTTCACCATTATTCCAAATTATTCCTTTATCGTATAGCTGATGGAATGTACCACTTGATACCAATACACCTCTTTTTTTAGCTTCCTTAACTGTTGGAACCATTACGATATTGCCTAAATTGTATTGTGAGGAATCAAATGGTTTTCCTTCTTTTTCGGCCTTGTATCTGGCGGATGCCACAGTAAACAAATAATACCCATCTACTTCATCAGGTAAAAATTCAGGTTCCTTTTTGGTTGACCATTTTACAGTGGTAACTTTTGAAAGCTCTGCAACAATTTGTGCCCCTGAATTACCTTCGCCTACTACTAATGTTTTCAGTCCGATAAATTTTTCAGGGTTCTGATATTTTCCTGAATGAATTTGTAAACCTTTATAATCTTCTATTCCATCAATCATTGGGATAAATGGATTCTCCCAAGTTCCGGTTGCTGAAATAACTGTTTTGGTTTTAAAACTCCCTTGAAGAGTATGAACGTAAAATAAACCTTCATTTTTTTTAATTTCAGTAACTTCAGTACTTCTTTGAACATTCAGTTGATAATGTTCTTCATACTTGCCCAAGTAATCTATTACTTCTTGTCTTAGCGGAAACTGATGTTCAGATTTAGGCATTAACCAACCAGGTAAGGAACTATACTCTCTTGGAGAAAAGAGAGTCAGACTATCCCAGGTATGGAGCCATGCACCACCTGGAACAGCCTGTTTATCCAGTATAATATATTTCAGTTTTGCTCGTCTCAGGTAATATCCACAAGCTAAGGCGCTCTGTCCCCCTCCAATAACAATAACATCAAAAATTTCTTCCATTGATTTATTTTTTATATTGTTTAGAAGTTATATACTACACTCTCGGAATAATTAACAACAACCGCCTCCTGGTGTACAAGAACTACTTTGATTTACCGTTAATTCAGAAAGGTTTTTATTTTGCTTCTCAGAAGGAATACCACATGCGTCCTGAGCCAAACATGCTGTTGTTTTACTTTTCAGCACAAATGTTTTTCCATTGAACTCAAGATCGTATTTACCGATGGTATCACTTTGGTATTCCACCTCAATTTCAGAGTCTTCGATTCCTAATTTCTCCTCAGAAAGTCTGATAATATTTAATAATTTTCCAGGTTTTAAACGATGTTCATAATCATCCGCATTCCAAAGCTGAAAGTTTACAGCTTTTTCATCACGGATTACACCACCACAATCAATAAATTTTTTATTGATTTGGCCAACTTCGGTTACATGGAAGTGTTCCGGTACAAATGTTCCATTTTCTAATTGAAATTCAACATTTTCTAATGTTGGAAGGATTTCTTTGATTTCTGATAATTTCATTGTTTTATTTTTATAGTTATAATGCAATATTGCGATATTTTATGTCAAAATTTTTTAGCAGCATTTGAACTGCATTTTACTAAAATAAGTTCCGAATTTTAGGTTGTAAACCAATAGATGTAGTAAACTTATAATAATCGCTCCTGGCAATAGATTTATTGCTATTGATTTGAATATATGAAAGCTTTCAACCTGTTGAAAATTAGTGTTAAAGGTGATTCCAGACCCTTCAAGATTGATCTTGATTACCAAGAGTACAGCGATTGCAGCAAAATGGAAACCATTCACAACAAGATGTATAATGTATTCCCAACGTGGCAGGCCGCCCATAAATTTTCTGCTGTCTTTTTCAACATATGCGTCCAGTAGCAATGTAATGATGTCAGCCACTGTTAAAACACAACCGAGCAGAAACAAGCTGTTGTTTTCAATATTTAAAAATAAGGAAGTAAGAATGCCTGTAAACAAAATCGCTCTAATCGTATGGGTCAGGTGTTCAAAACGGCTTTCTTTGTGCTGATAGAGGCGATATTTGTACAAGTGAAGAAATACACCATCAAATACTGCCAGTAGCGAGTAGCTGATCAGTAATATTGAAGAGATAATGAAAGCTGTTTCCATTTTCTTAACAACATTTTTGATTAGTTACTGTGAAGATTATTTTGGAAAAATATTCTTTCAGGATATCAAAAGTATTTTCGTCGATACAGTAGCATACTGAGTTCCCTTCAATGCTCCCTTTTATTAATCCCGCATTTTTTAGTTCCTTTAAATGCTGAGATACTGTTGGCTGCGCCAATGGTAGTTCATTCACAATATCTCCGGTTATACATGTATTGACTTTCAATAAATATTCTATAATAGCGATCCTAGCAGGATGTCCTAAGGCTTTAGCAATAACCGCAATCTGGTTCTGGCTTTCTGTAAAATGATCTGTCTTCGTAGCTCCCATATTTAAATTATTATATTGCAATATTACGATATAAAAAATGAAAGACCAAATTTTTAATGAATTTTTTCACTTTTTATTTGGATATAACTTAGGATGCTCTGTTCTTGGGAACAGATATGAGAAAGAATAGAATAAAGCTCGCATCATAAAGAGCTTTAGGAAACCGTAGGTAAAAAGAGGAAAGGTAGTAAAACTTCTGCTTAACAGCTCTTACAGTTGCCTTCTTTTGCATACGGCATGTGGGTAGTGACTATGGTTAACTTAGCCAGTTACAAACCAAGTAATTGTAAAAGCATAAAAGTGTTAGGTTTTAAAAATGTAAAAGCATAAAACTAAAAAAACGTAAAACTATAAAAGGGTAAAAGGATAAAAACGGTAAAATATGAAGTCATAAATGTTGGTAGATTTTTTACCAGTTTACAAAATTCTAAGAAGTATGTATGATTTACAGATAAGATGTGAGTATTTATATGAGGCCCTTTTTAAACTCGTATAACTGACTCTACATATATTTTACTATGCATCTGTAAACTAAGGAAATTGCTCTTTAATAAAACTTTAAAAGTAAGAAGCTATAAAATAATATAATATGGAAAAAAAGAAAGAACCTTTAAAGGTAAGCATTTATGCGCAAAAGGGGGGAGTGGGTAAATCTACGATGACGATATTGCTAGCGAGCGTTCTGCATTACCGCCTTGGATATAATATCCTGGTACTGGATTGCGATTTTCCGCAATATAGCCTGATCGGTATTCGTGAAAGAGATAAACGTACGGTAATGGAAAGCGATTTTCATAAAAAACTGGCGGTTAAACAATTCCATACGATCAATAAGAAAGCTTATCCAATCATCAAGTGTAAGGCGGAAAATGCACTTGAAAAAGCCTTTGAATATTGTGAGACAAGTTCTGTTAAGCCGGATATTATTTTTTTTGATCTCCCGGGCACCGCCAATACACACGGAGTCATCGGTGCTTTAAAAGGAATGAATTTTATTTTTTCACCTATTACTGCTGACCGGCTTGTTGTGGAGAGCACACTCGCATTCAGTGAGGTTTTTCTAAAACTCCCAGCAAAGAATTTAAATGCCATTGAGCAATCTTTATACTTATTCTGGAATCAGGTTGATGGCAGGGAAAAGACAGGTCTTTACGAATTATACCAAAGCGTAATAGAGGAGCTGTCGCTACGTATTATGCAGACGCGGATCATGGACAGTAAACGCTTTCGTAAAGAAATTGATGATACAGGTAATTATGTGTTTAAATCGACCCTGTTACCTGCTGATGTGCAAATTTTAAAAGCCACACGTGTGGACCAATTCGTTATAGAGTTTCTAAAGGTAATTCATACGTAGGATGGCAATAAAGAAAGATCGTAAAGAGTTTGAGAAACCCATCATAGATGAGGAGTACTTGATGAACATCATGTCTGGTGACGAACCTTTGCCTGCGACAAATTTGGAGAAGGGTATGGACAAAAATACAGATTCACCGGCTAAAGTTGAGAAATCCAGGACAAGAACTGGCAAAAAGATGGATTACGAAGGGTTATTTCTTGTAAACCGCTTTCCCAGTGGCAGAAGTGGAAAGGTTGTCTATATCCGATCAGAATATCATGAGCGGCTATTGCGAATAGTGCAGTTGACCAGGGAGGATAAAGTAACGCTGTATTCATATATAGACAATATATTGGAAAATCATTTCCGAGAATATGGAGATGAGATTACTGACTATTTCAATAAAAAATTTAAACCAATTTTATAAGATGAAAAAACAAAAAAATCAAGTTGAAGTTACCGTAAAGCTCCATCAGCAGGTAGCGTATGAAAATGTGAAATATGAATCACTATTCCTATCAGATAGCTTCATGGATAAGCGTGGAGATAAGAGCATCTATGTTAGCGGTGAGCATCATACCAGATTATCGAGAATTGCGAATGTAATAGGTGAGGATAAAATACCTTTATATGCGTTGCTTGATAACATATTGAGGCATCATTTCGCGCTATTTGCGGAAATCCTAGTGAAGGAATTCAACGACAAATCAAAACCCCTTTTCTAAGATCATGGAGGGTTTAATGCAGATTGTAATATTGTTTTGCCTAATTGTCGTGATTATACTATTGTTGGTTGACAAGGTTAGGTTTATGAAACCTCAGCGGAAAATATATCGAAAGGTTGAGCAGGAAGCTGAACCGCATGTCATCGGTAGGGTAGCAATTCCTGAAAAGGAAAATGCACCCGTCTGGCTTGCCAACAGGAAAAAGCTGATTGAGCAAATGTTAGTAAATAAGGTGGATGAGGGTAACAACGATTCAATCGAAAATGACCAGGAAGAAGAAAGTGCCTCTAAGTTTAATATAGAAGACCCTGACGATTCCGATGATATTCCACCGGATGATGATCGGTTTGGACAGGCAGTTTCCTTAAATGAACTAACAAAAGTTGGGAACCTGTTGCAGAAGGATAGTCTGGATGCAGCGCAAGAAGAGGAAACTACGAACATCATCCAAAAAATTGAGGGAACAGAATTTCTTGCTATGATGCAACTGTCCATTGATGGAGCTTCTCAGAAGATTGCCAGACTTTTGGATAAGTCGTTATCGGAAAAACATGTTTTTATTCCGAAAGAGGACCAGAATACTGCACTGGACAATTTCGATATCGGGGACTTTATTTGATTCTGAATTTGAAAGGCACTAATTAGTAACAATAAATAAAGCAACAATGATAGCAAAGGATGATCCTGATTATATAATTGAAGAATACAAAGGTCAGATAATCGCCAGTCATAAAAATAATGTTTCACAAAAATCAATTGACAATATTATCATTGTTTATGATAAGCTTGATTTTCCCGACTATGGATTTTACATCGGACTTGATGATTCAAAAAGTATAGGCTACAGGAAAATGGAACCTGTTAATATCGAAGATGCTAGAAATTATATTGATTGGTTATCAGAAGTGACCAATAAAAAAGATTTTGAGCAAGATAGGTCAGTTTCTGTTCCGATGCCAATAAAAGAAGTTGTGGGCCAGATCTTATCTGAGGTCGCTTTGAAAAGGATGGAAAATAAAGATGCGCAGTCCCTAATTAAATCCCGGAAAAAAGGTAGGGGGATGTGATGAGATATTGATATATATTATAGAAATTATGGAAGTGAACCTACCTGAAATTGAAATATGTGATACTATATTTCAATTTGATATTGATAATTTAGTTTTAATTGAAAAAAATGATCCAAATAATCTCCTGTTTTTCAACGAAATGCTTGACCATCTTACGCATTACGAATTTTTTTACAGTAAAATCAATAAAAATACTCCTACAGAAAGACGTTTGGGGCCCGCAGATGATATATTTAACGAATCCGAAAGAAGTAGGAAAGAATTTGCTAATTCATTAGTAAAAGTGAGAGTTCCAAGAATTGCTGAGATTGATCCGGAAGGTATGATGCTAAAATACAATTGTAGCCTGGATGACATTAAAAATAAAACTGATTTTGACATTATAGTAGATCAGGGTGTTCTCAGACGAAGGCTCTCCGGAGAACGTGTTAAAATCGATATTGCGGGTATTGTTTATGAAATAGATGCTATTACTAATTCACTTCGACCAGTAAATGGTACTATAGATAGAATCAACCTAGCGGAGTATCGAGATGATTATTTTATTGATAATGAAAGTTGCTATTACTTAGACTGTAATTTGAATGACGGCCGTATCGTCGATCTGCTTCGAGATCAAACGGTCGAAAATTTAATAGAATATAAAGTTCCGGACCTTACAAATTTAGATCCAATTGCTATTATCAATAATCTTCATTTTCTTTCAGATCTTGAACTTTATTATCAAGATCTTAAAATGTCTCATGTAGCCGAACCATTTCAACAACGGATTAATGGAAGTGCGTTGCTAAACAGTGATTTTAAAGTTAGAAATCCAGATCTGAAGACCCTGATTTTGATCTCTGATCATGATCCTAATTTTACGCTAAAAGAATACCGAAATTATATTATTGCAAGTAGTAATGAAAGTCGCCATTTTGATAAAGACCTCACTGTAATCTTTGAAAAAAACAACAAGCCCGAAAATGCGCAGGTAATCATCCCATCTTCTAGACAGTCTACTAACAATAAAGAGCAAGGTATAAATGAAGCAATGAAGCATATTGATATTCTTGTTGATAATCCTAATATTATATCCAATATCTCAGTATTGAGTAATGCTCTTTCCATAAATCAATATCTTGAACTGTACCATTCGCAAGGTAAAATAGAGGCGAAAAAATTCCCGAAAAATGAAAAATCAACAATTGAGAATCCCCGGAAAGGGAAGCAGCCAAAATTTTGAATTTAGATATTTTTGATATTAGATAGGAAAACCACGGAAAAATAGTACCTCAGTCTTCTATAATTAACTAAATATTTTGTGTTACGGCAGACTTTAGCTCAACAATTACATTAATAAAAAATAATAAAATGCTGAGTTATGGAAAAAGAACTACCGATCTATACAGATCCAGATTACGGAATTGAGTTTATCGTTGATGTGGAGAAATTCGAATTTCGAGAAAGGGCTAATCCAGAAAACCGCTACAAATTGGAGGATATGATCGATCTGGGGGAAGCAGGATACCGCTTTGATCATTTCGACAAGACAAGTAGACAGGATTTAACCATAATTCCTCCGCAATTTGTTACACTGGCCCCAGAGCAGATGGCAGAGAAATACAATAAAGCTGTTGAGGAAATCCTTTTACTGAGCGATTTTGAGCTTATGGTCGATCAGGAAGCATTAACAAGGCGCATTAAAAATGGTGAGCTGCCAACAATTGAAATTGGTGGCCATATCTTTTATGCAGATGCCCGGATAGATCTTTTACGGCCCAAGGATGATTTTTCGACGATGGGGATAAGTTTTGATGATCTGGAGGACTGGTATGTTGACGAAAAAAATACCTATGCATTTCCGTATAACCCTCAAACACATGAAATAGGGAAGATCGAATGGGATAAAGTTGTAGAATATCCAAAAGACCTATTATTTGTTGAAATACCATTTGTGAAGACCCTTGATCCCGTAGGGTGGAATCGAAAATGGGGGTGGGGGAAAATAGAAGGCTTAAAAGAAACGGGGCTTCGGCTTGACTTTAAGGCCGATGTGATCCCGTGGAATAAGTCAGGAATCGATCAAATTATTTCTGAAAATAAACTCAAACAACCCATCAAGGATGCAGTAAAAAAAAGATATGAAAATAGAGAAAATAAGAAGGGACGGAAATTGTAGCAAATAATAGTACAACCGCCAGACTTTTCCAGTCTGGCGGTTTTTTTTGTGTTTTTCCAAAGCCGATTAGGACATCAACGGCAAACTTAGTACGTCTGATACCACCTGCTTCCAAATTTGATCTAATCTCGAACACCTTTGTTTCCAAGCCCGTAGAAACGGGTATTACAAACTTAAAATGTAATGAAACATGAAAAAATCAAGACAAAAAATTTTGCTTGGGTTGCTGTTGATTTCGCTTGTCAGCAATGAGGTATTTGCACAGGGAAATGGCGCTGCGGGCATTCAAGAGGCGACACAGATGGTCACCAGTTACTTTGATCCCGCGACCAAACTGATCTATGCGATCGGTGCAGTGGTTGGGCTCATCGGAGGCGTTAAAGTGTACAATAAATTTAGTTCAGGAGATCCCGATACCTCCAAGACAGCTGCGAGCTGGTTTGGGGCATGTATATTCCTGATCGTCGCAGCAACTATCTTACGATCATTTTTCCTTTAGGCTAACGCTATTAATTTTTTTCAATTATGACAAAAAATAAGATGGTGACGCCATTGACATACTATGGCGGAAAGCAACAGTTAGCCAAAATCATTATTCCGCTCATGCCCCCACATTATACCTATGTTGAGCCGTTTGTTGGTGGAGGCGCTATATTCTGGTCAAAACCCAAGTCTGAAGTTGAAGTGATCAACGATTGCAACCGTGAGCTGATCAACTTCTATGAGATTGTCCGAAATCAGTTTGTAGACCTTGAAAAAATGATCCGGATTACACTGCACAGCAGGTCGCTTCATAGCGATGCGCTCGTGATCTATAATAATCCTCATCTCTTTGATAAGTTACAACGTGCCTGGGCAGTATGGGTGTTATGCAATCAGTCTTTTAGCGCAAAGATCGGCGATTCATGGGGATACGATGTACGTGAGCAGACCTCTTCCAGAAGAATGAGCAATAAGCGCACTTCATTTTCCGAGCAATATGCGATTCGTCTGCAAAATGTTCAGATCGAAAATACGGATGCCATTAGAATTATCAATTCGAGAGATCATGAAAAGGCATTTCACTATTGTGACCCGCCCTATTTTAATAGCGACTGCGGTCATTACGATGGATACAGTAAAGATGATTTTGAATCTCTGCTTTTGTGTCTATCACATGCAAAGGGAAAATTTCTTTTGAGCAGTTATCCAAGTGATATCCTTAACAAATTCAGCCGGGATTTTGATTGGCACACTGTACAAATGCAGAAAGAGGTGCTAGTCGATAAACATTCGGGAAAAGTGCCAAAGAAAAAGATTGAAGTACTTACCGCCAACTATGACCTAGCGATAGTGCAAGGAACCCTAAATTTTAAATCTTAAGAACATGAAAACCTTTAACATTAATAAGGGAATCGGCTGTACAGTTGAATTTAAGGGGTTGAAAGCGCAATATCTCTTTGGATTTGCCGGAGGATTATTATTGGTGCTTATCCTCGTAATGGTGCTGTACATGGCAAACGTAAATATGTATCTCTGCCTCTCGGTGGGCTTTCTATCTGCATCGTTGATCGTTTGGAAAACTTTCAGCCTGAACAACAGGTATGGTGAACATGGCCTGATGAAGCTAGGTGCGAAAAGAAAGCACCCACAGTATATCATCACGCGTAAACCTGTGCAGTCTTACCTAAATTCTCCTACAGCTAGAGGTGAGAATAATCAAAATTTTAACGCTAAATCTTAAACGATATCATGAGAAATATTTCTAAGACCACAACTTTAGAAAGCCGTTTTCCCCTTCTTGCAATTGAGAACAATTGCATCATATCGAAGGAAGGAGATCTTACGGTTTGTTTCCGGGTACGACTACCTGAAATTTTCACGGTAGGCACGGATGTGTATGAATCTATTCATTCTTCGTGGTGTAAAGCGATCAAAACTTTACCAGATTATAGTATCCTGCACAAGCAGGACTGGTACCTGAAAGAGCAATATCAACCGGACCTAGAAAAAAATGAACATAGTTTTTTGTCACGCTCCTTCCAGCTCCATTTTAATGAACGTCCCTTTTTAAACCATTACTGCTACGTTTTCCTGACAAAAACGACAAAGTCACGGATGCAGTCGCAGAGCAATTTCAGTAGTTTGTGCAAGGGTAATCTTGTGCCTAAGGAAATACGGGATAAAGAAGGAATGAGACGTTTTCTGGAATCGGTCAGCCAGTTCCAGCGGATTATTAATGACAGCGGTCATGTAAAAATGGATCAGATCGGTGAAGGCGAAATTTTGGGTGCTGATGGGCAGACAGGAATTTTGGAACAGTATTTTACGCTGTCCCGCGAGAATAATCCTGTTTTGCAGGATATAGCATTAGGAGTGGAAGAACTTAGGATCGGTAGCAAAAAAATGGTCCTCCACACCTTATCAAATACGGATGATCTTCCCGGAACCGTATCTGACTGTAGCCGTTATGACAGGCTTTCCACAGATCGAAGTGATTGTATGCTGTCCTTTGCAAGCCCTGTTGGACTGATGCTGAACTGTGACCATATTTATAATCAGTATTTGTTTATTGATAACAGTTCAGAAAACCTAAAGAAATTTGAGAAGTCTGCCAGGAATATGCACTCTCTGGCACGCTATAGCAGGGCAAACCAGATAAACAAAGAATGGATCGAACGTTATCTTAATGAAGCACATTCTCACGGTTCACCCTCGATTAGGGCACATTATAATGTATTTGCATGGAGTGAAGACCGCGAGGAACTTCGAAACCTGAAAAATGATGTCGGAAGTGCGCTAGCTCTCATGGAATGCAAGCCCCGACATAATACGGTTGATGCGGCCACTTTATTTTGGGCGGGTATTCCTGGCAATGCAGGTGATTTCCCCGCCGAAGAATCCTTTTATACCTTCATCGAACCAGCATTATGTTTTTTTACGCAAGAGACAAATTATCAGGATTCGCTGTCGCCATTTGGGATTAAGCTTGCAGATAGGCTGACAGGGAAACCGGTACACGTAGACCTCAGTGATTTGCCGATGAAAAAGGGGATTATCACTAATAGAAACCGTTTCATTCTAGGGCCATCTGGGGGTTGGCGGGTTATTCTTAACTGAATAGCCCGCCAGCCCACCCAAAAAATGGAAGTGGAAAATCATTCTTCACCAATCATATGGTGAGACAGTATTATGAGCAAGGAACTCATGTACTATTAGTAGATACGGGTAATTCATATCAGGGATTATGCGAGCTCATAAAAGGTAAGACAAAAGGAAAAGATGGCGTGTATTTCACATATACTGAAGAAAATCCGATTTCATTCAATCCCTTCTTCACGGATGATAATGTGTTTGATATTGAGAAAAGGGAGAGCATCAAGACTTTGATCCTCACCTTATGGAAGCGGGACGATGAAGCCCCAAAACGAAGTGAAGAAGTAGCCTTGTCGAACGCTGTTTCCGGATATATCGAACGGATCAAAAATAATAGCGAAACGCCTTGCTTCAATGGATTCTATGAATACGTCAAAATTGATTATAAAAAGGTGCTACAAGCGAAAGAGGTGAGGGAAAAAGATTTTGATCTGGCTAACTTTTTAAATGTTCTGGAACCATATTATAAAGGTGGAGAATATGACTATTTACTTAATTCAGATAAGGAGCTTGATCTTTTGAACAAACGATTTATCGTATTTGAAATTGATGCGATAAAGGACCACAAAATACTGTTTCCGGTGGTAACGATTATCATCATGGAGGTATTTATCAATAAGATGCGCCGGTTAAAAGGTATCCGTAAGATGATTTTGATAGAAGAGGCGTGGAAGGCCATAGCGAAAGAAGGAATGGCAGAGTACATAAAGTATCTTTTTAAGACGGTAAGAAAGTTTTTCGGTGAAGCAATTGTAGTCACACAAGAGGTGGACGATATTATACAGTCTCCGATTGTAAAGGAAACTATCATCAATAATAGTGACTGCAAGATTTTACTCGACCAGCGGAAATACGCCAACAAATTTGACGACATCCAAAAAATGCTCGGACTGACTGAACGGGAGAAATCACAGATACTTTCAATAAATCAGGATAATGATCCTTCAAGAAAATATAAAGAGGTATGGATCGGTCTGGGAGGAACACACTCCGCAGTTTACGCCACAGAAGTTAGCCAGCAGGAATACTTGGCATATACTACAGAGGAATCGGAGAAAATGGAAGTGATGGATTTAACCCATGAAATGGGCGGCGACGTGGAAGCAGCCATCAAAAAGATTTCGCTTCGGAAAATCAAAGGGCTTTCGCCCACAGACAATTTAAATATTTAAGCAATCCTAAAAATAAAAAAAATGAAAAATCTATTAATGACCGTGTTTATGGTGATGGCCATTACCATATCACAAAACGTAAAGGCTCAATGGGTCGTTACTGATCCCACTAACCTGGCTTCCGGAATTTTGAATTCAGCGAATGAAATCGTGCAAACCTCGAGCACAGTAAGCAATGTGGTCAAGAACTTCAATGAAGTCAAAAAAGTATATGAACAGGGCAAAGAGTATTACGACAAGCTTAAAGCAGTCAATAACCTGGTTAAAGATGCTAGAAAAGTTCAGCAGACCGTTTTACTGGTCGGGGATGTAAGCAACTTATACGTCAACAATTTCGGAAAAATGCTTAATGATAAGAATTTTTCTGCCGCCGAGCTGGTTGCGATAGGAAATGGTTATTCCGCATTGCTGAACGAGAGTACGGAACTGCTGAAAGAACTTAAGCAAATTGTGAGTTCAAGCAGTCTTTCGCTGAATGACAAGGAGCGTATGGAGATTATTGACCGCGTATATAAAGAAGTTAAAGAATATCACAGCCTTGTAAGATATTATACCAATAAAAATATTTCTGTAAGTATTCTTCGTGCTAGAAAGCAGAATGATACCAAGCGTGTCATGGACCTTTATGGAACCGCAAATCAGAAATATTGGTAATTAATATTTAGTCTTATGGAATTTAACAACTTACATGAGATCTTACGGGGTCTCTACGATGAAATGATGCCTTTGTCGGAAACGATGGCCGTAGTAGCAAAAGGGGTTGCCGGATTAGGAGCCTTATTTTATGTTGCTTTAAAAGTATGGCAGGCATTGAGCAGGGCAGAGCCAATAGACGTTTTTCCCTTGCTGAGACCCTTTGCAATAGGACTATGTATCATGTTTTTTCCGACCATTGTGTTAGGTACTATCAATGGTGTGTTGAGTCCGATCGTTAAAGGAACTCATTCGATGCTGGAAGGACAGGTTCTGGATCTCAATACCCTGCAGCAGCAGAAAGATATTCTTGAAAAGGAAGCAATGCTTAGAAACCCGGCTACCGCATATCTGGTCTCCGATGAGGAGTTTGACAAAAAGCTCGATGATCTAGGCTGGTCATTTGATGACATAGCAACGATGGTCAGTATGTACCGTGATCAAGCAGTCTACAATATCAAACAGGAAATTAAAAAAGAACTAAGGGAAATCCTCGAACTTCTTTTTCAGGCTGCGGCACTGGTCGTGGATACTATACGGACTTTTTTTTTAATAGTTCTTTCGATACTGGGGCCAATTGCATTTGCCATATCTGTATGGGACGGATTTCAGAGTACGCTTACCCAGTGGCTCAGCAGATATATCAGTGTTTATCTTTGGCTTCCGGTCGCTGATCTATTTAGCGCTATGCTGGCAAAAATCAATGCCATGAGTGTGCAACGGGACATAGAGCTATTAAGTGATCCTTCATTTGTCCCTGATCCGGAGAATAGCGTTTACCTGATTTTTATGATTATCGGAATTGTAGGATACTTTACTATTCCTACCGTTACCAGCTGGATCATTCAGGCCGGCGGAGCAGGCAATTTTACCCGCAACGTTAGTCAAGCGGCAATGCGTACAGGAAATGTCGGTGCAGCAGCGGCTGGAGCGGTAGTGGGGAATATTGGCGGAGAATTACTTGATAATAAAAGTGGTGGACAAAAAAGCAATTGATTATGGAATTCAGAACGCTAAGAAATATAGAAAACAGCTTCAAACAGATCAGGCTATACGCAATTGTCTTTGCAATACTGTGTCTTGTGGTGGCAGCCTTTGCCGTGTGGAAATCTTATTCCTTTGCTTCGGCACAACGGGAGAAAATATATGTCCTGGATCAAGGAAAATCGCTGATGCTGGCGCTGTCACAAGATGCAAGCATAAATCGCCCCGTAGAGGCACGTGAGCATGTTAGGAGGTTCCATGAGCTCTTTTTCACACTGGCACCAGATAAGGCAGCGATTGAAAGCAATATGAAACGGGCATTCGATCTAGCGGACAAAAGTGCTTTTGATTATTATCGAGATCTTTCGGAAAAGGGTTATTATAACAGGGTCATCTCCGGGAACATTCAGCAGCGAATTGAAGTAGACAGTGTTATCTGTGATTTTAATACTTACCCTTATTCTGTGACCACTTACGCCAAGCAGTTTATTATTCGGTCCAGTAATCTAACCAGAAGGAGCCTTATAACGTCCTGCAATTTACTCAATAGCGTTCGGTCAGACAGCAATCCACAGGGCTTCCAGATTTTAAAGTTTTCAGTCCTTTCCAATAAGGATGAGGAAGTAATAGAGCGATAGATGTAAAATTTAGAACATGAAAAATATTAGAACAGCAATTGATAATGAGCTTGATAAGCTCGATTTAAGATGGCGGAATTTACCAGTCAAAAAGCAGATCAGATATGTACTTTATCTATTCGCATTCTACCTGCTTATGGGTGTAGGTGTACTTGTCAAGGTCTTTTATGATCTCGGCAGAGGTGATAAAATTGACATTAGTCACATCGAAGTACCGGCTGTGATTCATAATGAATCCTCTCAGAAAGATTCGGTCACAAATTCTAAACATATGGAAAATGGAAGATAAAGAGAATAAGCGAGTAAGTTTTATTGTGGATGATGATTCTGCAGAAAATTCGCAAAGCAGTTCCTCAAAAAATGATAAGCTTAAAAAGCCCATCATTTTTGGCCTGATGGCCATCGTTTTTATCGCCTGTCTTTACTTAATATTTAAGCCTAAAAATAGTGGTGAGGAAAATAAAGATAAAGGGTTAAAAAATGCCGTGCCCGAGGCTACCGATAAAGGACTGCAGGCCGATAAACAAAAAGCATATGAAAAAGAGATGGTTGAGGAAAGGGAAGCGGCAAAGCGTAATTCACTGATGTCTTTGTCAGATTATTGGAGTGGTGCAGACACATCGGTTAACGTTGAAGCTCCAGTTTCGAAGGTTATAGCAGGAAACTCTGAGGGATATGGGATCGGCAGTGGACAGAATAGTTCCTTGAGCAGTTATCAGAATGCTCAGCAAACTCTGGGCTCTTTTTACAGGGATGATGACCGTGAGAAATTGGCGCTACGTAAACAGGTAGATGAACTCAAAGATAGGCTTTCAGAAAAAGATGTACCGCAGGCACCTACGTATAAGGATCAGCTCGCATTAATGGAAAAATCATACGAAATGGCTTCGCGCTATCTTCCGGCAGCTAATGCGGGCCCCGTAAGCCCTACGGTCAATGTTAGTCAGAATATGGATTCAACTGCAGTTAAAACAACTGCTTTACCAGGCAAAAAAGGGAAAACCGAAAGTATGAAGGCAGACAAAAAGAGTGTGGTCTCAGCCCTCTATCGGGAAGAGGACGCATCGGAGACTTTAAATGGGACCAGTGAGCGTAACATGGGGTTTATAACGCCCGGACAGGTTGCCCAAAGCGATATTGTCAGCAACAGTATACATGCAATGGTGATGGAAACAAAAACAATATCAGGCGATGGATCACTAAAGTTGAGGCTATCCGAAAATGCAACCATCGGCGGACATCATGTTCCCAAAGGAACAGAACTCGTTGCCGATACCAAATTTCAGGGAAACAGGTTGCAGCTAAAGATTAGCGCAGTTGAAGTATCTGGAAATATAATTCCGGTTGAAATCCTTGTTTACGGCACGGACGGTCAGCTCGGATTACTTGTCCCACGAACAGATGAGATCAATGCCGCAGGAGAAATCGCGGCTAACATGAGCCAGAGTTCAGGAATGAATATTTCGATGTCACGTTCTGCGGGCCAGCAGGTTGTCGGTGATATGACTCGGGGCCTGATACAGGGCGTTTCAGGTTTTTTTTCTAAGAAGCTGAGAGCTGTTAAGGTAACGGTGAGAGCAGGGCATCCAGTACTGCTTTTGACAAAAAAGTAATATAACAACAATAATCATATTATGATATCAATCAAAAATATACTTATGATCCTACTTTTTGTGGGGCTGTTCATCAAGACCTTTGGACAACAGTCGCTTGAAGCGGGAAGAGTCGAACCTTATAGGCTCGAAGTTACCTATAATAAAACCAGCCACCTTATTTTTCCGGTAGCGATCAGGTACACAGACCTGGGATCGAATTATCTAATTGCGGAAAAAGCTGAGGATGCACAGAACGTCCTGCGTATAAAGGCAGCAGTTAAGGATTTTGCGGAGGAATCCAACTTTACTGTAATTACGGAGGATGGCCAATTTTATAGCTTTAATGTTATTTATAATGCTGATCCATATACGTTGAGCTACGATTTAAAGAAAATGAAAAATGATGCTGACCGTGAGGAAGGAAGAAACGTTCAGTTTGAGGAGCTAGGTTTTAATCCACCATCTTTAACAGAAGTTGCGCTAAAAACCATATATCAGCAGAATAAAAGATATGTGCGACATATCGCGTCCAGATCGTATGGAATTCAGTCGGTTCTTAAAGGTATATATGTCCATAACGGTAAGTTTTACTTCCATGTGGAAGTTAAAAATAGATCAAACGTACCTTTTGTCGTGGACTTTTGTACCTATAAAATAGAGGATAAGCAGATTGCAAAAAGAACGGTTTCTCAGGAAAAACAATTAGTTCCTTTAAGGCAGTATCCAGGTCTTGATGTAATCTCAGATAATTCGATCGCTGGCAATGTGATACTTCTTGATCAGTTTACAATCACCGATGAGCAGGTACTCCGGATTGAAATTTTTGAAAGGAATGGAGCAAGAAACCAGGTGCTGGAGGTTGAGAATTCGGACTTGGTTGCCGCTAAGCCCGTATCTGAGATGAATATCAAGGTTAATCAATAAACAGAGAATCATGAAACAGTATATCATCTTTTTAGTACTAGCCATTATGAGCAGTCAATTGTGTGCGCAGCGCATGGTGTATAAACAGAAATCGTTGGAAATGAATACAGGGCTTCTAAATACTGATAAAGTCGGCAAAAATTTCTATATCAATCTGACATTGAACAGTTTTGCAAAGCACGGAAACTACTGGATCTGGGGGCTTGAATATCAAAAGAAAGCTGTAGACTATAAAAATTGGGAAATCCCTTTAGAAAACTACTTTGGAGAGGTTGGCTATAGTATAAAGCTTCTTTCCGATTCAAAAAAGTTTATAACCTTAAACGGGGCCTTAACGGGTATCGCTGGCTACGAATCTGTGAATAGGGGAGATAGTATCCTTTTTGACGGCGGAGTTCTGAAAAACCAAATTGGATTTGTTTTTGGTACTGGAGGAAGGTTGTCGTTGGAGACCTATATTTCAGACCGGGTCGTTTTTATGGTGCAAAGTCGGATCAGGATCTTATGGGGGACCGATCTAGAGAAATTTAGACCATCAACGGGTATCGGTTTACGTTTTAATTTTTGAAAATCAGAGAATAATGAAAAATATATTTAATACTATGAAAATGTCGATAGGATCGGTTTTTTTAGGCTTTATTGCAATTCTGGGAATTGCATTACTTTCCGGCTGTGAGAAAGAGGTTTTGGATGTGCAGGAGGTTTTTCCTTTTGAAGTGAAGGTGATGCCTGTTCCAAAGGAGATCGGGATTGGTGAAAGTGTGGAAATACGGTTTTCCATAATTTCCTCTGGAAACTACACAGGTAATACGTACAGGCTAAGATATTTTCAAAATGATGGGCAAGGTAGTTTAAATTATGCGGGATATAAACCTTATTTGCCAAACGATTTGTATCCATTGGCGGAAAAAGAATTTCGTTTGTATTATACATCAGAATCTTTAGTTTCACAACAATTTGACGTCTGGATAGTTGATAGTTTTGGTAATGAAAAGCAAATTTCTTTTCAATTCAATAACAAAAAGCTAGGTCCGATCATTATTGGGCCAGTTAGATAATTTGTTTTCATAAATTTTGTGATATTTGTGAAGCAGAAACCATACACTACCAGAGTGGAAGCATGCTTGTTAGGACAGCCAATAGGCTGTCCTTTCTTGTTACAATTAATAGTTTGGCCATTAAGTTCGGGGCACATTAAATGTGATTTGTACATTATTATTTCATTATTAGGGCAAAAATATTAAATTGACCATACGATAGACCATAAATTACACTATACGGAAACTTATTTTATTGCTGACGCTGACATCGGTCTTTTAAGATAACAAAATAAGATACAATGAATTTCTACATCGTCTCACTATTGGATTCTTTAGCTGAGCAAAATCTATCTGTTTTTTGCAAACTAAATTTTGTGAAGTCCGCAGTCCTTTTTTCTGATCTGCATGTAATATCTAAGCATTTTAAAGTCGTTACTGATTTTTATTTTTCTTTTTTAAAAAACCTTGAATTCATACCAGAAAATGCGTTTACTAAAGATCATTTCGGTTATTATAGCTTTGCGGAAGATAATGGTTATGATCGGTCGATTAAAGAGGTGGTACGTAATCTTAACCAGACTAGGCCTGCATTTAATGATGTATTTCCGGTTCAAGTGCGTTATACGGATAAAAGTAATATGCATTTGGTAGTAGGTTTATGCCGCGCAGAGAGTGTAAAGAGGGGCTTTTTGCATATAGTTGATCTTAATTTACCTAAAGAGGAAATTAAAAACACCCCTCAAAATGTTATTTATGTTAAGGAGATAGTGAAATCCTATAATCCCAATAATAGCCAGACTTTAAAGGAATTTATTGAAAACCAAGGTTATAATTATAATCATTTTCAACGTGACTGTAAAATTTGCTTTGGTGATTCTTTCTACAGTTTTTGGTTAAAGGGAAAGATGCTGGACGCTGTAGGCGATATAATATGTACGCCCATGAGCTTAAAGGAAGTAGCATTTAAAAACAGATTTTTAGATTATCAGAATATGTATAAAGCTTTTACGCGTCATGGTGTCGGTCTGACAACAATTCCTCGATTAGCTAATTTATAATTCCTTTAGTTATTATTGTACATACTTTTGTTGCATATTGGTATAATTTTATTACATATTGGTATATAATTGTTAATATTGTCAATATTTATTTTTAGCACAAGACCGAAATTTGTCATAATCAATGCCAGTGATTATGATAAGCTTTATAAAAAAGTATTTTGTACAGACGGTAAGCATTCTTCTTGCATTGCTCTTTATATATGCTGCTGCCAGTAAGTTGTTGGACTTTGCAAACTTCCAGGTACAACTTGCTCAGTCTCCTTTATTAAGTGCTTACGCGGGAATTATATCATACCTGATCCTGATAATCGAATTTCTGGTAGCAATTGCGTTATGTTTACCCATAAGCAGGCTTCTAGCTTTATACGCATCACTGGCATTAATGGCCGCTTTCACTATTTACATCTACCTCATATTGAATTATAGTGATTTCATACCCTGTAGTTGTGGAGGTATACTGGAAAAATTGGGTTGGAAAGAACATCTTATATTCAATATTTGCTTTGTTTTATTATCTTTTGGTGCAATCGTGGCGCTCAGTAGGAACAGCGGTTTTAAAATGCGCACAACTTTAGCTTTTACGACTATTACAACTGTGCTGAGCTGCGGAATTGTGATTTTATTATTTCTAGGGTCAGAGCACATTGTGAAAAAGGAAAATAATTTCACAAGACGCTTCCTGGTTCATCCAGTTATTGGAGAAAAAAAGATTCTTGACCTGGACAGACCGGACTATTATTTTGCTGGTTATGATGATGAACATATCTATCTTGGAAATAGGATCTTTCCGCAGATTTTGACGACCGCCGATACAGCACTAAATAGCATGCAGTTAATGAAGATCGAGCCAGACAATATGAACCATAAATTTTCTAATTTGAGGTTGCAGGTCAATAATGGATTTTACTATTTTTATGACGGTACTATACCAATAATTTACCGTGGTAGATTAGGAAATCCACACGCTAAAACTTTAAGTTTTCAAGATGCCTATTTTAATCAGCTTATTGTTTTGGATTCAGCACGGTTTGCGCTGAGAACACAGAGCAGCGCGACGAAACAATTTACACTGGCACTCCTTGATCTAAATTCAGACCCTAAGATAAAGTTATTTCCAGAGCATTTAAAAAAGCAGATAGATGGTGTGTTCGATGTAGATGGAAACATAACTTATGACAAGTCTCAGAACAACTTGATTTACACCTACCTCTATAGAAATGAATACCTAATTATGGATAATTGGTTTAGGTTAAAGAATACGTTCAATACTATTGATACAACACGTATTGCCCAGATCAAGATAACAAAACTTGCTGACGGTAGACACAAAATGAACGCACCCCCATTGAAGGTGAACCGTCAGAGTGTTGCATTCGGTGGAGTACTCTTTAACCAATCTGATCTCATGGGTAAGCTTGAATCGAGGGAAGCTTGGAAAGCCGCGAAGGTGATAGATATGTATAGAACCGACCGACAGGAATACATTGGAAGCTTTTACATATATAATAAAAAGGAGATGAAAATGCATGATTTTTTGATAACTGAGAAATATATGTATGTTCTACGTGGAGACGAAGTGGTAAGGTACCGCATTCGCGATATTATCAAAAAAAATTACGTAAGAGGGGAAGCCGAAAACCTCCACTAAGAGTAGGCAGAGAAATTATAAACAAATTAAGATGAAAAAATTATTATTGCCTGCACTCATTATAGCAATGGGTGCCGGAGCAGCAGTTGCCGGAAACATGGCAAAATTTAACGAAACAGCTTATCGCTTTGATGAAAGCCAAGGGCTGTGTATTGAGACCGAACAAATGTGTGGTGAAGAGGAAACCAATCCTGTTTGTACCTGGTCTGCTGATAATTCTGTGGAATTGCAAAGATTTATCAGTCCAACAGAATGTGGAAAGGTTCTGCACGAAATCTTACCTTAGACGTTGGCTTTAAATGTGAAAGGGATGCTATGTAGCATCCCTTTTAATTTCTTTTTCGATCCAAGGAATATTGGTTTTATTTTTTAGAAAATAATCCCACCATTCAAGTGATCTTCTGTTCATATCCATACTTTCTTTGGTATTCCATCCCAGATCATGTTCTCGCTGTTGATAGAATAGTGCGATTGTTGGAAGATTGTTCCTCTTTAGTCCCATAAAGAATTCCATAGCCTGTTCAGCAGGTACAATATCGTCTTTAACACCGTTCCAGATCAGAACAGGCGCTTTAACCATTTCCACGTAATTTATTGGACTGTTTTTTAGATAAAGTTGTTTATCCTCCGAAAAAGGTTTGTTCATTTCATACTGTCCGGTCTCAAATCTGGTGTGATTAGGCTTTTGTTCATGATAATCATAGGAAAAATAGCGGGAAGTTATATCACTATATCCTGCACCTGCAATAAAAGCGGCGAATCGGTCGGAGTGCGTGGCAATAAAATTGGTTTCATATCCGCCCAGGGAATGGCCCGTCAGTCCAATTTTATTTTTATTAATGGCAGTGTATGTGGATAAGGCATCGAGTGCGCTATTTATACAGTCCAATGCCGCAAGACCAGGTCCTCCACCATCAAAGACGATATCCGGTTCATACACAAAATAACCATGTTCCAAAAGGGTACGTCTATTTACGCCTGTAGGTTCATTTGCTGGAAGGGAATAAAAATTGGATTGCGTGCTTTTAATTTGATAAATGTAAACCACCATTGGGTATTTTTTACTTTGATCATATCCTGTGGGATAGTAAAGGACACCCTTCAAAGGTATTCCAAGTGAATTTTTATATTGTATAATTTCCTGTTTTAGAGTTTGTCCAGTCTTATCCTTAGTAGTAAAAATTTCGATTTTCTTTTTGCTTCCAGCTTTCGAAGAGAATATCTTGGGTGCCATATTGTAGTTCTCTTCGATTGTTACTAAATTCTTCAAATCTTGGTCGTATTTAATGTCCTTAATCCGATTTTTTGTTGTAGGAATGACAGTTTTTATTTTGGCTTTGTAAAAAGAACTGTAAGTACTGCTATTTGAAATTTTATTTACTGTTCTAATCAAAAGTGGACGCTTACTGCTAAACATATTCATTTTAAACCCAAACACAGGATTCGTGGTTCTTCGCTCAGCATTTAAAATTCTAGCCTCCCGTTCTTTTGAAATTCCAGCTGGGAATAGTGTTTGGCTTTTTATGTCAAAAATATAGACGTCATTGGAACTTTCAAATAGGATGTTTTTAAAATCCTCGGAAAACGTAGGATTCTGTAACCTTTGATTATCAATAATTATGTGTCTGTCAATTTCTACTTGATAGAGGTTCCATTTTTGATCTTTTGGATTTAGTGCGATAATAAAACGGCCGTCAGAGGAATGTACGATGTCCTTTGTAACCTGATGAAAAATTTCGGTAAAAGTTCCCCTTAATGTATCATATATTTTCAGATTAAGGAATGGATGCAAGGTTAGATTCTTAAATTCCTCCAATGGATTAAAAGCCAAAACATACCTCTCACTGTCAATGTTACTGTAGATTGGATAAGTGTTGGGTAACTGATATGTCCTGTTTGTATCCTTGCTCCATAGATAATAAATGTAGTCTGTTAATCCTGCCTGTTTAGAGCCTAGATTATTATCTCTCCCGTACCATATATCTAAAAAATTCTCCTTAGTTGGTTTTCGTCGACTTGCGAAGGTAATAAAATATGCCTTACCATCTTTAACCGGAGATACTTCAACGAAGTCAGCTTTTTGTGGTTCAATATCTGATAATATTGTTTGTTTTCCATATTGCGTATCAATAAATACCAGCTGCAATTTACGGGTCTTCGGATCTGTTATACAGAGAATGAGATCCTTGCCAGAAGGAGGGAGCAACATTTGCGTAATTTCCTTCTGGGTTTCAAACAAAATTACTTTTTTATCACTATCTATGCGTGCTACTTTATTTATTGTTCCTTCTTTAATATTCAGAAATAATAAATTTTTTTTGTCTGTTGTAAACATTTGGCTATTTGCCACTGATTGCAATAATTCATTCGCTGAACCATACAGTTTAAATGTTCCACTTTTATCCATAATGAGGTACTGATTTAGTTCATAAAGGATATCTGCAAATCTCACATTTTCATATTTAACCGTTGATTTCTTATGTAAATTGCTATGCTGTGCTATTCCATTTCCGAAGGAGAATAAACTGCTGTTTTTTAAGAACATATTATTTGGCATTTTAAGTATTGTTGCCAGCTGGTTATTTGTTCTGTTGGCGTCCAATACTACAGCGGTATCGCTGTTGGTCGAATATATTTTTCGCATAGCCACAAACTTTTTATCGGGCGAATAGGTAAGGTTATTTATGGTGTGATATCTTGATATCCATTGCTGTAAAGTATCATAAGTAACCTTAGATTGGCCGTTTCCTATAATATTTAGAAGGATTAATAGAAAAATTAATATCTTTTTCATAATCAGTATCCGGTATTTTGTGGGTTCAGATTAGGATTTAGCAATAACTCTTTTTGCGGCAAAGGCCAAAAGCTATGGTAACTTTTCCAATTTGTTTTAATGGGTAGAAGGTCATTTAGTCTATTCATCCTTTTAAGGTCGAGGAATCGATGCCCCATTTCGGTAAAGAATTCTTTTCTATTTTCTAATAGGATTTCATCAAGTAAGCTCTGTTTTGAAATCGGCATCACAAGTGCTGCCAATGTTGCGCGTTGTCGTGTTACATTCAGGTAAGGAAGTGCGTCAGCTATTTTATCCTGTTGGGCAAGCGTTTCAGCTAAAAGGAGATACACCTCCTCTAATCTAAATACAACTGAAAATTCCGAAGTATTATTTGTAAGTGCCTTATATTTTGCGGCCCTGTACCATGTATTTTGTCCTACAGTAACAGTTGCAATCCACTGATTTTTACGCTGGTCGCCAGCAGTGAAGATGTTTACCAAGTTCTGGGATAACGCATAATTGGAAGGGGCTGCCCCTGTAAAATAATAGGCAGTTACTTCCTGGGTTGCATCGCCATTGTTTTTTGGTTTTAATTGCCACAGAATATGTGATCCACTTTTTGTAAAAACCTTGCTGAGATCATTTTCAGGTTGATAAAGGGAGCTTTGAGTTATAGTTCGCAATAAAGTTTCAGCATTATTCCATTTGGATTGTAGCATATAGATTTTTGCAAGCATCAGCTGGGCAACCTTACGGTTAGGAATGATCCTTTCTGTACTTCTGTAAGCATCAGTAAGTAATGATATGCTGGTGTTGAGATCATTTTCCAATTGGGTCAGCACATCTGATGATTGGATTTTTGATAAGGATTGATTTATCTGATAATCTGTTGAAGTAGGATAGGGAATATCGCCAAAAACTTGTTGTAGGTAGAAGAACAGTATTGATCTTACCATTAGTGCTTCACCTTTGATTCGCTGCTTTTCAGTGGCAGGAATTGTTGTAGATTTTTCTGTCCCTTCCAATATGGCGTTTGATACATACACCAATCTGTATGCTGAGGCCCAGTATGTACTTATTGAAGCATTGCTATCAATCTGCTGATTTTGAAAAATATCGTAAAGTCCCGTCGTAGAATTTGTTCCATAATAGGTAAGGTCGTCTGTATAACTTCCCAGTAATCTACCTGTTTGGTTCCCAGCGAGCGGTGAACTGTTCCATAATCCAGCGTATAATTCAGCTAGTGCAGCATTAGCTGTCTGCACGGTCTCAAAAACGGATTCAGTAGGAATCTGGTTTTCGGGCACGTCTACTTCCAGCATTTTTTCACATGATAAACTAACCTGTAGTAGTAAAATCGCCAGTATTGTATATATAAATATGTGTGTTTTCATTTTGAGATATTTTAAAGATTTAATTTTAAACCAAATGAGAATGTGCGTAAAGGCGGGAGGTAGCCAATAGTTGTGAATTCCGGATCAATGCCAAAATACTTTGTCCACGTGATGAGATTTTGGCCTTGAAAGTATATCCTTATACTTCTGAATGATGTGTTTTTTAAAGGGATATTGTAAGCTAATTCTACATTTTTTAGCCTGATAAAGGACCCGTCTGCTACAGATGCCGTACTATTCTGGAATATTGAATGGTTAGGCGATGCATTGGCCTTATATGGCTGATAAAAGCCAGCCGGATTTTCTGGCGACCAGACATCCAACGCTTCGACTGGAAGATTGTTCATTATCCCCGGAGAAGGGATGATGTAGTTGTAATTTCTACTTTTCTGTTTTACAAACTGAAATAAGAAAGAGAAATCCCAGTTCTCATAATGTAAGCTGCTGCTTAAACCGCCAAAGAAATTTACTCCGATGTTTTCAACTATTTTGGCGTCGTCCGCAGAAGAGATTTTGCCGTCTCCATTGTAGTCTGTGAAAATATAAGTCCCGGTTTTAGGGTCGATTCCTTCAAGATTAAATAACTTAACAATTGAGGTAGGTTGGCCTATAACATAGGTATTACTATATGTTGAGCCCTCTAGTCCCGGAAAAGTAATTAGTTTATTTTTGGGAAAAGTTATGTTAAATGAAGTTTCCCATTGGAATTTTCCCTTGGAAAATGGTCTGGCATTCAATTCAAATTCCCATCCGGTATTCTGCACCGTGGCATCCAAGTTCGCAAGTACAGAGGAAAAGCCAGTCATTGTAGGTAGCTGGTAGCCGACTAATTGATTGGATGAACGGTTGCGGTACCAGGCGGTATTAATATTTACTTTATTCCTGAATAATCCCACTTCGATTGCAGCTTCAAGTTTCTTGGTTTTTTCCCAACTGAAATCGGGATTGAACAGGCGGGAAGGGAGCAGACCTGTTACACCATCGTAAATGGATGAAGAGACGGTATAGGTATCCAGATACCCATAATCACCAATATTGTCGCTACCTGTTGTTCCAAAACTTCCACGTAATTTTCCAAAACTGAGCCAACTCGAATTTTTCAGAAAATTCTCCTCGGAAAATAGCCATGCTGCACCTACCGCGCCAAAATTTGCAAATTTCTTATTTGGTCCAAAACGGCTTGATCCGTCACGCCTACCGGTGATATTCAGGATATATTTTTTATCAAGTTGGTAGTTTACTCTTCCAAAAAATGCGACATATCTGTATTGCGTGTTGTATTGATCTTCGATCGTTTTTGTTTTTGCTGCGGATATATTGTGGATTAGTGCATTACTTTCAAAGCCTGTACCGCTCATTGAGCCATAGGAGTTGTTTTCATTTTGAAATGTACCTCCTACCAAAATATCAAGGGCATGTTTTTCATGGCTGAATTTCCAGTTAATCTGTGGTTCCAGGATATAAGATAGTCTATTCTGATTGTTTTTGGAAGCCTTTGAATAGGCACTTGACTGTCCGGTTACATACGCAGGATTATAGATGGTATTTGGACTGATATTCCATTCCTCAAAAGCTTGATAATTGACCCCTCCACCTAGTTTTAGTGTGATATTTTTAAACAGATCATATGCGATGTTAAGATTTGTCAGATACTGGATGTTTTGGTTCGAGTATGTAGCATTGTAAGCTGCAACGGGATTACTCCAGGTATTATTCTCCCAATTCAGTGTGCCATCATCATTGTAAAGGGCAGGTGCATTTGGAGACAGAGAAAATGCACTTCGGGTGATGTCCGAATTTATAACATTGTTTTTTTGAATGCTGAACATATTTGAAACCGCAAGATTCAGCTTTTTGTCTTTTGACCGGTGTGCAATATTAGTGGTGATACTATTTGTGGTATATTTAAAATCATTGCCAAAAACAGTGGACTGTTCATTATGCCCCAAGCTTAGAAGAAATGATGTTGTTTCACTACCACCTGTTAATTGTAGTTGGGTATTGGATGCGGTTGCTGTATTTCCTATTAAACTTTTAGACCAGTCAGTATACCTGTCCGTTTTCCATGTACCATTAACGTCATAAGCATTTGCTGGATAAGTGCTGATTCCACTCTTGAAAAATGCCTGCCTCCGCATACTGAGATATTGTTCAGTATTCATCATTTTCAATCTCGACATTACGTTACTGAGTGCGTATGATGAGTTTAATGACACGCTTAGCCTGCCCGATTTACCCTTTTTCGTTGTGACGAGAATGACCCCATTTGCACCGCGGGAACCGTAGATTGCGGTCGCATCCGCATCTTTTAGCACCTCAATACTTTCGATATCATTCGGATTGATACTATTTAAAGGGCTGATACTTGACATAGGCAATATGGCAGATGTAAATCCAAACGTTTTCACTTCATTACCTATTGGAACGCCGTCGACAATATACAGCGGATTGTTGCCATCACTTCTTAACGAGTTTTTACCTCTAATCTGGACTTGAAAGCCACTGCCAGGAACACCACTGCTCTGCACAATGCTGACCCCGGCCATACGTCCCTGTGCTGCTGCCAGCACATTTGATATAGGCTGGTTTTCGATTTCTTTAGCGCTAACTTTAGCAATACTTCCGGTTTGTTCTTTTTTGCTGACCTTATAGTATCCGGCGTTCAGGATAACTTCATCAATAACTTTTGTATTATAGACTGTGGTTGTGGTATCGGCTTTAGCAAGTATAGGGGATGAGTTTTCGATAATTGCCGAGGTTGATTTATTTTTTTTCGGCCTGATGATAACGCTATTATTGTCGATAAAAGTTTCGACGGGAACATCCCTCAAAATTTTATTGAGACAGTCCATTAACAGTTCATTTTTACATTTAGTTGGCTGAACCGAATAATCCTTAAGATCATCGTTTGAGTAAATCTTATCTTTTACATTTTCTGATAGAAATTTCCCTACAGCTTCTGATGCAGTTGTTTTTCCAGTTTCAAAATTTACCCTCTTTGTGGAGAGTTTTTCTTGGGCATAAAGCCCTTGGCAGGCTATTGATAAGAAGAGAATCAATAGTACTGCTCTGCAAATTTTTTTCATTATTTTTGCATTAGTATTTATAATTAGTAATCTATCGAACAATTATTAGTTGAATACTTCTTGGCCGACGGTTGCACCCGTCGGTCTCTTTATTGTATTCTTCCACACCAGTTTCATTAGGAGTACGGAATTAGGGCAGGAGTATGGATCGACCATAGTCTATTCCTCCAATTGAAATGTTTTATCATTTATTTTGGTAGTTTTTAGGTTCAGTTTGAGTGAGATGAGTCTTATCAAATCTGCTGCTGTGGCTTTTTCTTTTGTAGCACTAATTTTTGAATTTGCAACCACTGACGGGAACAGAATTTTTATGCCGTAGGTATTTTCTAAAATTTTTATGGCATTAGAAAGTTCTAAATCAGTTAATGAAACAGTCGCCGAATTGTTGGTTTGAGATTGACCTTTACTTTTAGTATCAACAATGGTCGCAACATCTTTAGAGCCTTGATTGGAGAATGTCTCTTTCGGATGTATAATAAATGTTTCTGCTGGTTTTTCAGTTTTTATAACCTGCACTTTGCCCTCATACAGATCAACATTGAAGGCTGTTTTATGCTGGGTGATTTTAAAAACTGTACCCAGAACTTTTGTTTCATAAAGTCCGGCATGTACGATGAAGGGATGATTTTTGGATTTGGTTACATTAAAAACTGCATCCCCTGTGAGAAAGACATCTCTTGTTGCTGCTGGAAATGATTTCTCGACCGTTAATATAGCTCCCTTTGTCAAGATAGCTGTTGATCCATCCTTTAAAGTAACTTTCAAATCATCATGATATGCCCTATATACATCAGGTAGAAAGAGCGTTCTGTAGGCTATTATACTAAAAATAATGACCAGGGAAGCGGCGATCAGCATGGAAGAATAACGGAACGTCTTTCTCCTTCTCTTTTGTGCTTCATGTGCTTCTATTCTCGCATAAAGTTTTTGATGAAACTCTTTTGCTTCCTGCACTGTAGGAGGCTCTATATCTGCGTCTGAATCATTTGTGAGGCTATCCCATAACTCTTTTGCTTCATCTATCGCAGTTGGTTGGGAGTGTTTTCTCCTGTTCATAATAAAGGGCTTTATTATGTATACCCGAAAACGGCAATAATAGCCCCCCTGTAAACAGAACTTTAACTGAAATTAACTGATTTTAACAAAATTTAAGAATGGTTTTGATGTTCTCGAAGAAATATAAGTGCCTTTCCGATCTGTTTTTTTACAGCTTTAGTGGATAAATTGAGTTGTGTTGCGATTTTTTCCTGAGTAATGCCCTCATACTTGTTCATGGTGAAAATTTTCCTTCTTATGGGAGGAAGCTGGTCAATATTCAACTTCAAAAGTTCGAGTTCTCTATCTTTTTCAAGCTGAGCCTGGAGCATTTCGGCGGAGTCATCGGGTAATTGGAGATTACTTAGTTCTGTGGTATAAGGTTGCTTATTCAGATTTGTGAAGTATTTTGAAATCTCCTGGACGCAAGTTTTTACGATTGCACTTTCAGCGTTGTGCTGGGTAAGTGAATTCCTGTAGATCCATAGATGAAAAAAGATATTCTGCATAACGTCGAATACATCTTCGCGGTCTTTGACTTTTCGGGCCACCATAACAAAAATACGATTCCAATATGTATCATAAATTTGCTGAAACATAAGATCGTGATTGTTTGTATGACGTGAAAATAACGGCATTCTAGGTTATTTAGGATTTTCGCAGTTCTACAAATTTAAGTATAATTTATTAAAATTGTCTATTTTAGTAATATATTTGCATTGTTGTGGTGTAAACACTGAACTGGATTATACTTTATCGGCGATTTTAACCATTTATCAGAATTTTTGAAAGCTATATCATATTTTAGTGATAATAATTATCGTTTATAAAAATATTTATATCTTAGCACCCTAAATTTTATCGAAAATAAAGCGTAAGCTGTCAAAAAGGTTTGAGAAAACTGCGAAACTTCCAAATAACCTCCTATTGACAGACTTACGCCTGTGCATCGTCATACGGGCATGGGCTAGGTCGTCATTAGGTTATGGGTTCTTCGCAGTACCTCTCAAAGATGACGTATCTGGTTTCATGCCTTTTGTATTTTCCCAGGAATGCATCAGTTTAATACCTTATAATTTTTTCTATTATACGACATGTTTTGTCGTTCTGACAGTATAATTTCGCTTATAGATCTTTGATAAAGAACAATCTATCAGAAAATCTGATACTATTTCCGTGAAAATACGGATACCGTAGTGTTATAAATTAAAATATATTGCGAAGCCAAAATTGAACTTAAAAAACACACCTATGAGATGAGACAAATATTATTATTTAGCTTATTTTTATGCTATCCCTATATCTATGGACAGATTCCAAATCTGCCGCAAAGGCCTGGTGTTTCCAATCTTTACAGTATACCTGCGGGTCTGAATAATCAACCCAGCCCTAGACCTACCTCCCCAAATATTAATGCTAATTCAAATCTTTATAAAAAAAAGACTACCCACCAAGACGATCAGGAAGAGATTAACAAAGAGGTTGAACGCCAGATGGCTTTAATAAGGGAAGAAGCTGATGCAAAACGCTATAATCTCAGTTCTTTATCCGAAAAGAAAGGAACTGATTCTTATTACAGGGCCTATGATAATTTACTAAAGCTCGATCCCGACGGATATACACTTGCAGATGCTGTATTTATCGTTGAGAATGCATACAACAATAATGACAGGAATTTTCAGTCGGCTTATCAGCAGCAGATACAGAAAGCGACTTCGATAATCAGGCAAGATATTAAGAAAAGCGGTATTGATGAATCTGACAACGTTGCTAAAAACCTTTCAATTTTCAAATACTTTGCACAGGATACCAAGCAGAATGGAAAAGTTGTCCACAAAGCGGTCAAATATGATTTTGAGGATTATATGGGGGCAAAGGACTACAGTAAAATGTTTGTTTCCAAACTGATGAAAACCAACAGTGGCCAATGTCATTCTATGCCGTTGTTGTATTTGATCTTGGCAGAACAGATCGGTGCAGAAGCCTTTTTGGTTATGTCACCTAACCATTCTTATATACGTTTTAAGGATAATGATGGCGAAGTGTTAAGCGTAGAGTTAACCAACGGCATGTTTTCAGCAAATTCGTTTGTTCTGAATTCAGGATATATTAAAGCTGAAGCCCTCAAGAATAAGCTTTATATGCAAAATTTAACAAAGAAAGATGTTCTTTCTCAGACCTATGTGGATCTCGCAAGTGGGTATATACACAAGTTTGGCTATGATGAGTTTGTTGCCAAAGTTTTGGGGAAGGCACTGGAACTGAATCCGAACAATATTAACGCAACCCTATGGAAAAGTAATACTGACCAAATGAGGTTTATGCAGGCCTGTAACCGTCTAGGTATCGATCCTGAAAATAAAGAACAGCTGCAAAAGATCAGAAGCTATCCGCCACTGGAAGATCAGTTTCTGGGTATCAAGGCTGGTTTTGATTACATCGATCAATCAGGTTTTGCCCAAATGCCTCCAGAGCAGTATGAACAATGGTTAGGCTCATTAAAAAGCACTGAAAATAAGCAAAAAAGTGATGAGATTGCGGAACGGATAAGACTACTCAACGCAAAAAAACAGCGTGAAGAAGCGAAAAAGGTAAAAGCAATTACACCGAAGAAGGAAAGTCCTAAAGTGTATGCTATTCCAAAGGAATTTTTATAGCCAGATAATTCGAAATACAAACATAAAATATGAGAAGGATTTTATTATTTATTCTGCTGTTTTTTATTGGATTTAACCAAGCGCAGGTAAAACAGAATAAGAAATTGACCAGCAAAAAGGTGTGGGTCAATCCCGTAAAACTTACCAAAGAGGAAAAAGCAAGACCTTACATGAGTGAGGTTCTAAAAACCAGAGATTCCTTAACGCCAGTTGAGGCGGAAAGAAGAAGAAAAAATATCGAGGCGGGTAACCCATTTAAAAAATATGGCTATTATCCGAAGGTAGCTACGCTGAGCAAGGGAAAGTATCTTGAATTTCATGATCAGGATAGCATCGTTACCATTGGTTCAGTAACTTTTAATGTTAAAAAAGGGGAAATCGTTGATTTTATTGAAGTAAATTTAGATGATCCCGATGCACAACCGATTGGTGATACGCATGGCAGGTGGATCAGTCCCGATCCTTTAAGTGAGGAATTCCCAAGTTGGAGTCCCTATAGCATGTCGTTTAATAACCCTGTTAGATTTAAAGATCCCACAGGTTTAGCACCAGAAGACGCTACCGAATGTTGTTGGTGGTTACGTTTAATGCCATTATTTGAAGAATCTTCAATAAAACCAAACTTAATTGAAACAGTTACGAAGACTGGTGAAGTCGGAACTAAGCAAAGTGAAGCCGTAACAAAAGCTCAGCAAGAACATTTCAATTTTGGTAGATATGTTGAAGAAAAACAGCTTGCCGAAATGGGAAAAGAGAAAAATACCAAAACCTATGAATACACCGATCCTAAGACTGGAAAGACCGGAAAAACTATACCTGACGCAATGACAGATGAAGGAGGAACAGTGGAGATAAAGCACGTTGCCAAACAATCGTTTACCAAACAGCTTAGGGGGCAGCAAGAGATTTCAAAAGCAAGTGGACAGGAAGCAATTTTGAAAATTAATGAATCTGCAAAATTAAGCGAACCTCTTAAAAATTCCGGCATTAATATTCAACGATATACGCCTCCAGCAAAGCCTAAAATTGATAACCTTAGAGTTACACCTGCTCCGGCCCCAAAACTAATTCCTGTACCAAAACCTAAAGATCCTTGTGCTGGCGTACCAGGTTGTACATAATTCTAATTTTATTATATTTAAAGATGACAAATGTTCAAATATTGCTTAGCGCTATTAAGGAGCAAGCAGAAAAATTTTTATCAGAAAGTGGAGAATTTGCCCCTTATGCTACCTATGTCAGAGCAAATGGTGACCTAGCTTATATCTCTGCTTATTCGGAATCAACTGACTCAAAAGAAATGTATGATATTTTGTTGGCTGGAGCATATGATGATTTAAAAGATGAGGATGTTCGGGTTTATGCTATTGCTCAGGATGGAAAATATCAGGGTAAGGATGTATTGGTTGTGGATTTAATACTTTCACCTGAAAGCAGATTTCAGCAAATATATCCCTACAGTATAGATGGTAAAAAAGTAAAATTTGAGGAAATGATCTAAATTTAGATTTATGACGGACAATCCATATTTAAAATTTAAAAATGATGACTTGAAGGAATCTAAGGTTTTAGCCGAAGCATTAAATATTTCTGAAATCGATTTTTTAAAAATTCAAGATTGGTTTGACCAATTACTTCTATATCATCAAGAATTAACTAATGATAGGGAAGACCAATTGAATGCAGAAAAGGAATTGGAGACTAATTTCCAGGAACTGATCTCATCAGAAATTGAAAAGAGTAGCTATAAGTACATCCTGCCAAAACTGTTACATTATAACAACGAATTTCATGGAGCTTTTTTAAGGTCTTTATACGTCGCCAGATTGGGAGCTTTGCTCAGGAATAGTCTTATCCCAAGTTTTGTGAAGAACAAGATGATTACTTATTCAGCGGAAGATTATTTTCATATTACGGTTTATCTTAAACATAACTATTTTGTTTCACCGAACAGCAACTTTTTGGAAGACATTTTAAAAATTGAACAATCCCGAAGTATTTTAGAAAAAGCTACTGTGGAAGTTAAGCTATCAACTTTGAAAAATATATTGGATATTATAAATCAGAAAACTTTTCACCATGATGTAATCTGTTTTAAAAAGATTTTAAAATTAGTAACAGCAAACGACACTGGATTAATGGATTATCTGAAAAATTATAAAGCGGAAAATAACCAATGCTGTTATAAAAATATTAGTGACATTCTGAATTTTGGAATGTCTGCAGATCTATGGAAAGACTTTGAAATTAAAGTACAGTTAATTCATTTCTTTGATACATCGAGAGGTGCCAAAACTACATCGAGTTGGTTAAAAAAGTTAGATGAACTAACCATAAGAGTCGGTAGTTCCAAACTTTTTCAACTTGCTAAGGCAGTTTTGAAAAATGAAAATTGTAAAAGACATAAGTTTGATTATGGGGTACAATGGAGCGATGATACTGCGAAAAGATTTTTGAAATCTGCACAATGGATAAAAGATAGTTTAAAATAAATAAATCTCAAGAAATTGATATTGTTTGGTTTTCAAATTAACATTAACAATACTACTATTATTAATGGCAAAAAGAGTTAAAACGGAGATCGGTGATATGTTTTCAGTAACATTGGATAATGGGAAAAAGAAATATTTTCAATATATAGCAAACGATTTAACCCAATTAAATAGTGACGTTATCCGTTCCTTCAAAAGAGAATATCCAAGTGATGAAATTCCTGATTTTGCGGAAGTAACAGCTGGAGAGATTGACTTTCATGCACATACAATGATTAATATCGGAGTAAAACAAGCTTTGTTTACGCAGGTGGGAAAAAGTACTGTCTATCCTGCCATAGACAATATTCTATTTAGAGATACGAATGATTATGGCAAAAAAGTCGGTGAAGAACCTATAAAGGTTTCCGAAAACTGGTATGTGTGGAAAATTAATGATAAAGATTTCACAAAGGTAGGTAAATTGGTAGGGGAGAATACCAACGCGGAGGTAGGAATTGTAATTCCCCCATTTGCTATCGTAGAAAGAATCAAGATTGGAAAATATAATTTCGTTTATCCAGACCTTTCTTAAAAAGCGCAGAGATGATTAGAGTATTAATTGTATTATTTGTTCTTGCAATTAGTCTTTCTTGCGATAAGAAGACAGACAAAGTGATTGTTGATTCGTCTTCTGTTGTAGACTACAAGATTATTGAGTCGACGTATTCTGATGACGAAAAGGCCATAGAGGAGTTAGATAGAAAGGCGGTTATTGATTTGTACAAAAATGGAATTGAAAGAAATTCAAAACATAAAATTGAATTCTTCTTTATATGTTCAAGTGCGGAAAATGCAAAGAAATTAAATTAATACTTAGAACTAATGGGGTATACGGCTGGATATAGGCAGATCCATGATAAAAAGGGTTTTGCCGTGATTGGTTACACAATGCCTGTCTCAATTAACGAAGAGGCAGTTGTTGGATGGGCAAAAGATATGTCTAAAATAGCAGAAAAGAATAGTAGTGTTTTTGATGGATGGCAGATTGCTGTAAAGTAATAAAAAACTGTATACATCTTGTAAAAACTTAGAGTGTTAGGAGCTTTTTTAGGCATCTTAATACAAGAATTTAACACCCGCCTAGTTTGACCCACTAAATGAAAAATTTCTTAGAATTCGAGATAAATGACGATTATCTCTACTTATTATATAAGGCAAAAAACACAATTTGGTATTTCAATGAAATAATTGGTGATGGTTATTGCGGTTATTCGGCCATTAAATTTAAGAATAAGAACGAAATTTTTGTGTGGTTGGAAAATGTCAGAGTTGAGAACGGCCGTTACCACGGCGTGTTGCCAGAAAACAACGAGGTCCATAGTATTTTGATTATTGAGGCTATAGATTGGATGTTAATTGTGGATCAGCGGTTGATTGGAGGTTATACAATTCGATATTACAATGAAACATTGTCGGAAGATAAAAAGGTTGATTTCGAGATACACTGTGGATTTCGGATTGATCTTGGAAATGATTTATTTAAGGCAGACCGTTCAACTGCGGAAGGGGCAATTATTGCACTTGAGAATTTTTACAGTGAAAAAAATATAGAAGGTGTTCTTTCATGTAAGGATTTTAGTATGGAAGCTGAAAATGTTCTGCTTGAAAGCAATTTGGAATTTAGCAAGGACATACATTCAAAAATTAAAACCGTTCTTAAAATATCATTATTAGAAGATCTTGAAAGGAATGGATTTCCAAATTTCGAAAACATAGAAAGGGTATTTACATTGCTTGATAGTCGGGCAGGGCAGCAGTTGATTGAGGAAAGGATAATATTTCAAGATGGCTCAACGGTAAGTAATAAATTTTGGGTAGGTTTTATAAAAGATGATGGCTGGAAAGTACTGAATCTAATTGACTGAAAACTATTATGAAAAGTGCATAACCATGAAATTAGATAAAATTATTAAGGCGGTAAGGACGAATACAATCAATGAACTGCTTAGTGGTGACCTGAGCAATACCGACTATGAGAACATTATTCTGTATGCAGAATTCACGGTGAGTACTGATGCAGATTATAAATTTTTTCGATCTCGAAATGATAAGGCGGGATTACTTAAAGAAGAACAAATATGGTTCGAACGTCTTTGCTCACTTAACCAGCTTTGTTTCTTAATAGATCACTTCCTTTCACAATATGGCCGGAAAACCGATGATATACTGGTGATCGATATCATTGATCATCTGGATAATCAGAACAATTAAATACACCCTTTTTTGGGGACCTAATTATGAAATACTTTTATATCTCTTTATTTTTTTTCATTGGCGGTTTGGTGAAATCGCAGGAGAACCGATTTTATGATGAAGCATATTTAACTATTGATAATATGCTCAATGATAAGCAGAAATATAGTTTTAAAGTGGCTGTCCTGACTACGGAGAATGCATATTATCAAGGTAAGTTAGATACGGTTGAAGTAAACAGGAAAATAAAATTTATGGCAAATTTCTGTAAAACTATTCTTCGAAATCGGGAGCTTACTTATAATGAAACAGATAAAGATAAAGTTAGTAAATATGCGTCGATTTTTTCAGTTATATGTGAAGAGACACCTATTTTAATCGATCAAGATACGGTACACTATAAACCATTTACATACGATTTTGAAGATGTCTTCGGACACAAAGATCTGACAAGCCTTTTTGTTTCAAAGCTGGTAACTACGCAGAGAGGAAATTGTAATTCATTACCATACCTCTATAAAATTCTTGCGGAGGAAATCGGCGTTGAAGCAAATCTTGCGCTGGCACCAAACCATATTTATATCAAACATAATATAAAATCCATTGGCTGGTATAATACAGAATTAACCAGCGGTATCTTTCCGCAGGACGCCTGGTTGATGGCATCGGGATTTATTCACTTAAATGCCATTGAAAATGGAATTTATATGAAAGCATTAGATAACCGCGAAAGCCTCGGTTTATGTTTAGTCGATCTGGCGAATGCTTATAAACGGTCTTTTCCTGAAAGTGACGGGAGCTTTGCGCTAAAGTGTGCTGAAAGGGCCTTGAAAGTCAGTCCAAATTTAATAACAGCATTACTATTGCGGGCAGAAACTCACAAGGAACAATATTTGAAAATGGAAAAATCTGATCCAAAAGCAAAGGAACTTCTTTCGTCATTGAACAAAGAGTACAATTATATTCACAAGATTGGGTATAGAAATATGCCTGAAGGGATGTATCTGGAATGGCTCGTTTCTCTTAAGACGGAAAGAAAAAAATATGAAGACGTTAGGTTAAAACGATAATCTTCCAGAGGTTTATTATTTATGTTGACTTAGGTTTGATTTTGCAAAGAATGAAGTTGTCTATCGTGTGTTCAATTTCTTTATATTTGGGTATAGCTAATTAGGATCGGCTTCTTTGCAAAACTGTGAAGCTAGCTGAATTACAAATCGTCATTGTTAAGAAAGATTCGACAAAAACTTTAAAATTTTAGGTATGGTACATCCGCTTAAATGTAAAAAATGTGGGGATTATAGATTTATTGAATTTGCCGGGGTAAACTTCAATGATGCAGATAATAAGAAAGGTTTCGGAATCAAAATACCTTTTTATTTATGTAAGAGCTGCGGTGACAGGGAAAGTATTCTTCCCGGTGATAATTTCATGAAGTTTAGAGATGAAATGATCGACGAAATAAAGGAAGGGGAGTTTTTTTTGACATGCCTTTGAAATACGTTTTTTCAAAGCTGGATTCAGAAAAGAGATTTAAACGATATGATCATTTGGGATTTCAATATGATCCTTTAGATTACTATATAATTCCAGGATTATATCGTCCGGAGGATGATGGATATTTGACTCCGATTTTCTTCGATAAGGATCTTTTGATTTATTATAATGGCCATCCTGATTACACAGTAAAATTTACCTCGTTTTCTTCCTGTAATATATATTTTAAGGGAGAACCATTATTTAGTTGGGGATTTGGAATTAACAGAAATGGAAAATTGTTTAAATGGCTTGGTGATCTTGATGAAGATTTCAGGGATGAAGATATGAAGCCCCATCTGAAACGATTTCAAGCCTCAAACGTTCCGTCCGATCATGAAGTTTTTTCAAAATTTTATTTAAGTCAGAATCCATATTCTCCAAATGATGCTTTTCAGAATTCTGATAACGAAACACGCTTATTTTATTTAAAAAATCAATTCAATTCTGAAATTAGAGATAAATTTGGAATAGATCTCACCAAAGTTGATGTCACCAAGTTATCTGAATATTATAAGCCCCCCATAATGGAAGAAAGGGAGCAGGTATTTTCTGCGTTTCTCAGTTTAAATAAATATCTTGTAGAGAATATTCAAGATCAATCGCTAAGAGAAATCTTAAAAAAATCTGGTTTAGCTGATAAAGATTTAGTAAATAAAGAGGGTAGAAAGTTAGGCAGTTTAAAGCTTTTATCATTGTTCATTGAGAGAGTGCTTTTGAAAAGTGACGCAGAAACATTGATTGCACCTCTATTTGTGCTGAATGATTTGAGACAATTACATGGGCACCTAAGTGATTCCAGTTTTGTGAAACGGTATAATTCGTGCAAACAAAGGTTGGGTCTCCAGGAGACTGCAACTGATCTGGAGGTATTTAAAGCCCTGGTGAAAAAGCTAAATGAATTTTATGAAAGTATCATTGATAAAAAAGATGTTGATTAAGTATTTATCGGGCTTTTAATTCCCTTACCTCTTGCATCAATTTTATCAGCATTGATTTTATGTCATCTCCAGCGAAGTCAATTATTTCCTGTTCTTTAGATGAAAAGCTGCCAGCATATTGCCAAATCTCCCAAAGGTCGGCAAATGAAATATCGTAACTATCATAAAATGTGTTGTCAGATTTTACGGTAATGGAACTGTCGTTGATAGTTTCAATGCGTTTGAAAGTAAATCCTGTGCGGGTTACTAGTACATGCGTTTTGCCTACACTGATATCTTGAATACTTTCAACGTATTTTCCGACAATGTAAGTGCCATCCTGATAGGGAGGCATTGAGTCGCCTACTGCTGGAAAAGCTCTATATTTTCCATTATGTAGGAATGGTAGTGACATTGTTTGCAGACTTTCAATATATTCTGGATCAGCATATCCTGACAGGTAACCCATTGAGGCTTTATAGGGTATTATTTCTATTTTATTTTCTCCTAATGAATCAGTTTTTATGGGTAGCAGGATTCTATTATCCGGAAGGTTAAGCATTTCCTGCAGCTTATATTTTCTTAGATCTACAGTCAGCAGCAGATCTGTACTGATGTGGTAATATCTTGAGATCGCTAACAAAACTTCAAGGGGGGGCGAAGCTTTTGCGGTCTCATATTTTGCATAAGAGACTCTTGTCACAAACAGCCTGTCGGCAATCTGCTGTTGCGAGAGTTCCGGTATCTGCTGCATCCTTAAATACCTTATGTTATCAGCTAAAATAGAGCGTGTTGACATTTTGTGAATATTTTTCACAAAAAATGTATGAATATTTGTGAAAAATAGTCACAATTTTGCTAAATAAATTAGTAAAAATATGGAGCGATCGATAGTGCATTTGGACCTGGATACATTTTTTGTGTCCTGCGAAAGATTGGTTAATTCCAGTTTAGACCGGATTCCACTGATCATCGGTGGAGGCGACAGGGGGGTTGTTTCTTCATGTAGTTATGAAGCAAGAACGTTCGGAGTACGGTCAGCTATGCCCATGAAAATGGCGCTTCGTCTCTGCCCGCAGGCAAAAGTTGTTAAGGGTGATATGGAACTGTATTCCAAGATGTCACATATGGTCACTGAGGTGATCGAGGAAAGTGCCCCGGTAATGGAAAAAGCTTCAATCGATGAGTTTTATCTAGATCTAACTGGGATGGACAGGTTTTTCGGAGCTTATAAATGGACCAATGAACTCGGAGCCAAGATCGAGAAGGAAACAGGTTTACCTATCAGTTATGCACTATCGACGAATAAAACTGTAAGTAAGATCGGGACTGGCGAGTCAAAGCCTCACGGACATCGAGAGATACCTTCATTTGGTGTTCAGTCATTTTTAAATCCATTGTCGATTAGAAAAATGCCAATGGTAGGGAATGCAACTTTTCAATTGTTTTCAAGAGTAGGTATCAGGACTATCGGTACACTTTCAGAAATGCCTGTCGATGTCTTACAGCAAATGATAGGAAAAAATGGTATTGATCTCTGGAAAAAAGCGAATGGTATTGACGAGACCCCTGTTATACCTTATTCCGAAAGAAAGTCAATTTCAAAAGAGAGAACTTTTAGCAGTGATACGATGGATGTTTTTGAGGTAAAAAGCCTGATATCGGGTATGGCAGAGCAGCTTGCCCATCAGCTCCGTCAGGAAAAGTGGCTTACTTCTACAGTTGTGATCAAGATCAGATACTCCAACTTTGATACGGAGTCCAAGCAATGCCGGGTGAGCTATACTTCTTCTGACCATACATTGGCGCGGGTTGCGCTGGAACTTTTTGATAAGATTTATACGAGACGTATGCGGCTCCGTTTAGTGGGCTTAAGATTTACGGATCTCGTTCACGGTAGCTACCAGATGAATCTTTTTGAGGACAATGCTGAACTGATCAGTTTATATCAGGCGATGGACAACATCAAAAACCGTTTTGGTAAAGATGCAGTAGGTCGTGCTGTAGGTTTTAATTTTTCACGCTAGCATGTGCAAGTATGTTTTTAAACTGCCATTCCTTTCACAGCCTTCGTTATGGAACGCTTTCCATAGATGATCTTATTTCGCAGGCATTAGCTCTGGGAATAGAGGAACTTGTTCTAACCGATATAAATACGGTAACCGGTATCTACGAATTTAAAAAGAAATGTGAAAGAAATAATATTCGTCCGGTTGTAGGAGTGGAAGTGCGTAAAGGTAGTGAACTGTACTATATAACAATTGCTAAGGACTTTAGAGGACTGTCAGAAGTAAACAGAATGCTTACGTCATATAATTGTGATGGGGTCGATTTACCGTTACAGCCGGATCTAAACGACAATTTTATTATTTATCCTTTGGATAATTTCCCTAAAAATCTTCGTGAAAATGAATATATCGGAATCCGTGAGGATGAACTCAATCTGTTGATACGACATGAATTAAAAAGGCTAATATCAAAAATGGTTGTTCTCTGCCCGGTTACATTTAGCACAAAGAAGGAATATAATCTTCATAGGATCTTACGTGCCATTGATAACAATTTACTTCTTTCCAAACTTCCGGAAAAAGAAGTGTGCCGAAAATCGGAATATTTGCGGTCTATTCAGTCAGTATGTGAAATCTATCGTCATTATCCGGAGATAATTGAAAATACGCAAAAATTACTGTCACAGTGCAATTTTGAATTTGCTTTTTCTACACCAAGAAATAGGAAGCATTATACAGGAACCAAAGCTGACGACCTTAAACTTCTGACCCGTTTAGCTTATGCAGGATTGGAAAGACGGTACGGTAGAAATCATGAGCAGGCAAAACAGCGGATTGAGAAAGAGCTAAAGGTCATCGACGAATTGAACTTTAGCGGTTATTTTCTTATCACCTGGGATATCATTCGATATAGCAATAGCATGGGTTTTATGCACGTAGGTAGGGGAAGTGGAGCGAACTCGATAGTCGCTTATTGCCTCGGCATTACAGATATCTGTCCGATTGAGCTTGACCTATATTTTGAGCGGTTCCTTAACCTGAACCGAAAAAGTCCGCCTGACTTTGATATTGATTGGTCATGGCAGGAAAGAGATATCATTTTGGATTATATTTTCAATAGATACGGTAAAGAGTATGTTGCCTTCTGCGGTACTAATGTAGAGTTTAAATACCGTTCGATCATTCGGGAAGTAGGCAAAGCATTTGGACTTCCCAAGGAGGAGCTTGACGAGCTCAGCAAATATCCAGAGCGAGTATTTCGGGACGATATAGTAAAGCAGGTGCAGAAGTATGGGAAGCTGCTTGAAAAATTTCCCAACCAGCGGAGTATGCATTCTTGCGGGATTATTATTTCCGAGGAACCGCTGACAAATTTTACAGCCCTTGAGTTACCACCGAAGGGATTTCCCATTGTACAATGGGATATGCATGTTGCTGAAGAGGTCGGTTTTGAAAAATTTGATATTTTATCACAAAGAGGGCTTGGTACGATTAACGATACCGTAAGACTACTGGAAGAAAAAAGGGGAATTAAAGTCAATATAAAAGACACTACTATTTCCAAAGATGAACAAAAATGCAATGAATACTTAAGTCAGGGCAGAACCATAGGCTGTTTTTATATTGAGTCGCCAGCTATGCGCGGTTTGCTCAGAAGGTTAAAATGCGATAATTATAAGGTTTTGGTTGCGGCATCATCTATCATCAGACCTGGAGTTGCCCAATCGGGCATGATGCGGGAATACATCTTTAGACACAATAATCCAGACAAGTTTGAATATTTTCATCCTGTTTTTGAGAAGCAGTTAGGGGAGACCTATGGCATTATGGTGTACCAGGAAGACGTGATCAAGATCGCATTACATTATGGAGGGGTTTCTGCTGCTGACGGGGATATTCTGCGAAGAGCAATGAGCGGAAAAGGTAGGTCATTAAGTGCACTTCAAAAAGTTAAGGACGATTTTTTTGCATCTTGTAGAGAACAGGGGCATCCTGAGCAGCTGAGTAAAGAAATTTACCGACAGATTGAATCTTTTGCAGGATATTCATTCTGTAAGGCTCACTCAGCTTCTTATGCAGTAGAGAGTTATCAATCGCTGTACCTGAAAGTTTATTATCCATTGGAGTTTATGGTTTCGGCGATAAATAATATGGGCGGTTTCTATAGGACAGAGGTCTATGTACATGAGGCAAGGATGTCAGGGGGTGTTATATTGAATCCATGTGTCAATAAAAGCGAGTACGAAACAACGATTTATGGAGAGAAAATATATTTGGGACTGATGCTACTTGAAAAAGTTGAATCGAAACTTGCTCAGTTGATACCAAAGGAAAGAAAGGCAAATGGGGAGTATAGGTCAATGGAAGATTTCATCAAGAGGGTTCCAATTGGTATTGAGACTTTGCAGACGTTGATCTTTATCGGAGCATTTCGTTTTTCAGGTGTTCCAAAGAATGAACTATTGCTCAAAGCGCGCATTCTACTGGGGGATTTTAAACCGGAGAAAAGATTTCAGACTCTTTTTGAAGAACCGATCAAGGAATACAAATTTCCGGAGTTAAAAAGAAATGTGTTTGAGGATGCCTTCGATGAAATCGAGATTTTAAGTTTTCCGGTATCCTGTACACCTTTCGATCTTTTACAGACAAAATATAGGGGAACTGTCATGGCCAAAGATCTGACTGCCTATCATAAAAAGGAAGTCAAGATGCTAGCGTACCTTATTTCAAGGAAACATGTTCCGACCAAGCGGGGGACAATGTTCTTTGGAACGTGGATAGATGTCGAGGGGAATTATTTTGACACAGCCCATTTTCCGGACTGCCTTGAAAAGTATCCTTTTCAGGGTGGGGGATGCTATCTTTTATTGGGTATTGTGGAAGTCGATTTTCATTTTCCGACGATCACCATCAGCAAGATGGCAAAGATGCCATTTATTGCTGATCCAAGGTATTCGCACGATGAGGAAAAGAAATATGAGGCACAGCAACGGATCAAAGAAGATGTCAGTATGACTTTCCGTGCTCCTTATCCACAGGAAAGTGAAATTGGTCTTCCTAGAAAAAAGATGTTTTAAGTGCTATCACTAAGGAAAATGAGTTAATGAGATTACGGGAATCCGTAGGCAGATCTGAAATTAATGCTTAAATTTGCAACTGAAAATTGAGAATCTTATCTCGATTAAAAGTCAATGTAATTTGCCAATATTAAAAATATAATATATTTCAAACATACGTATTAGGCTGCTTACAGTTTTAATACGTTTCATGGTTATTAGTTTTTAAACGCATCTTTTAAAGATGCGTTTTTTTATGGATGTATTCAAAAAAAACTCCCATTATATGGGAGTTTATAGTATTCCTTGAAGACTTTTTATCGAAAATCAGAAATCCTGCCATTTATTAGATGGTTTAAAAGAAACCCTGTTTGTCCTTATTTTTTCCCGATACGCGAAATATCTGCTTACAGTTAAATAATAGCGCCAACGCCAGAAACACAATAGGCTGATTCTATACAGTCTAAAAATTTCCATATTGGCCATTTGCGGTCTCGTGGCCTCGATAAATCCATAAGTTACCCACTTGCTCATCCAAGGGTGAAAAACATCCATGTATTCTATACCGGTAAAGGAAGCGTTTGCATTAGCATATCGAAAATGGTCACCATCAATGGCCTTCAATATCTCCGTACCTATAACCGGTGTATTGGGTATCACCAGTACAGATAGTACAATTCCTATAATAATTTTTTTTTTCATATCCTTGACCAAACAAGACCTAATGCTACATTACTTTAGTGGTATCGGCCTTTTTCTTTTCCACATTTTGTTCAATTACACATGGGTCCATATAATCTAAATGGATACTATGCCGGAGGTAATAGCTCCACCGCCAAAAACACAGCGGATTAATCTTGTACAATCTATAAAGTTTCCGGTTTTCTTTTGCAGGTGAAGTGTTCTTTACGAAATATTCAAAACCAAAGGTTGAGAATCCAGGACTTTTAAAATCAAAATCTTGTGTTATCATATATGATCCATCTAAATTGGAATACCTAAAATATCCCTCATCTAACCAGTGATGAATATCCTTCCCAATAAAAGGCATATTGGGAAGTAATAGCATAGTGCCCAGCACTACAATAATTGTTTTCCTCAGCATCGTCATTGTTTTCTTCTTCATATCTTTTTTGTTTAGTTGCAAGGTGTGGTACTGGTAGGAGCCATACTTGGTGTAAGGGAAATACCAGCAGTTCCTCCGGTCTTCATATCACTTAACCGGAGATATAGGCTTGAGGGCGTTTTATAACCAATAGGACTATTAGGTACTTGCAATCCCGTACCGCCCATTGCGGCATTAAAAACTCCTATGGCATAATTTGTACAGTTAAAATCATTGAGGTCGTACTTTTTTGCGGCGCTTGTTAAGGCAATATTTCGTGCGTTATTAAATGCGGCCTCAGAAACACTTATTGTATAGCTACCGTCGCTTCTGCGGGTTTGGGGGTTTTCCTGTCCAATTGCAGAGTTTTCCGCATCTTTAATTGCGGTCATCCAACTACCAGCACTAGGATAAAAACCAAAAGTCAGCGAACGGGTTGCAGATCCGTTGGTTTTTTGCATAGTTATATATGCATGTCCAGGATCGTTGTCTGAAACATTATAAACCTGATAAGCATTACTAGGATTGGCTAAATGGCTATGGATCGTAACCTTGTAGGTGGTTTGTGCATTGGAAGGAATATTATTGAAACAATTTAAAACCTCCTGAATATTAATTGGTTCAGTCGGAGCTTCGTAATAAGTTGAGGCAGGTGCACCACTTCCACCTCCATGACTACCGCCACCGCCGCCGCCGCCGCCACCACCTCCGGTTGCGGTACCGCTGCACGTTGTATATAGATAAGTCCAATATTCGGTGCCATCATCAAAATACTGTACCAAATACCACTCGCTGCATACAACTGGTATATTTTTACTGGAGTTATGTTTGCTGCTACTTTTGTTTACTTTGGTATCGGCATCCTTAGTCCTCAATTGAAGGTTTACCTTTGTCAGCCCACTTGAGTCAAGTGATTGGCTGTATAACAAGGTATCGTTGAGATCATATACCAAATAATATACTTTTCCCAGTTCCTGACTTCTATACACTTGTTTTTTTACGAAATTAGTAATGGCTTCTTGTGAGAATTGAACCGCAGTACGTGTATCTGAAAGAACGTTCACTTTATTGGCATCGGCTATTTTATTTCCTTCAATAGTAAATATCATGTTTTGTTGCATCGAATTATCCGGTCCTAGGTTTGTGCCGTTTTCCAAGGGGACAACAAGCGTTGTATTCTCATTGTCAATCTTTATAAGCTGTGATTTTGACCAATCTAAGGGAAAAGGCTTCCCGTTGTCTTCATACCATTTTTTGGCTACCGAGGTTTCGTCGGTTTGCGGATATGTTTCAATATCCCTTTCACATGACTGTAGCAGCATGATTGTGAATACTGCATAAACTAAGTTTCTGAAAATTTTTGTTAACATTTTATGTGGTTTAAAGGTTAGTGTCGCTGTGTTTCTTTGTCTTATGAACTATTGAAACTAAATTAAGCCTATAAAAATTTAAATCTTTTGACAAAAGGCAAAAAATTGAATAGTTTTTAGACATGACTATGGGCTTTGTCATTCAAATAGATAATTGCAGTATTTTTTGAGCTTGATCTATGTTTTTTATTATTGAAATATTGTAACTTTATTCATAGCCCATTAAAAACTAATTAATTATGAAAAAGTCAATAGCAATCCTGTTATTATTGCTTACCAGCTTTTATGGTTTTGGACAATTACCTTCAAAACTGGAAAAAATCAGCAATACAAGAATAGATCCTTTCAACAATATTTGTTACCTTAATATTTACCGAGACAGGACCTGGCCGAAAAAAGATGGTTCCAATGCATCAACCGGTTTCTTTATTACACCGAATATAATACTGACGGCTGCTCACAATATTCATTCTGTTAAAGGCAGTAAAGTAACATCAATAGAGATTATACCAGGTAAAAATTATAAAGAATTTCCTTTCGGAACATTGGAAATAAAAGGAGAAAAGGAATGTGATGCCGCTATTAAAACACATCCCGAATATTCGTTCTTCCAACTCAGTGGTAATAGGATAAAACATGATTTTGGCATTATCATTCTACCATCTACAAATTTTAAAGATCTAAAGAAAAATAGCTTTGTACTTGATGATCACTATTCTTTAAAAGTTGGAGACACGCTCAATGTCGCAGGCTATCCCGCTGATCCGGATTATGGTTATGACGGTGATTTTATTACTTTTCAGACAGACACATGCTCTTTTGTTGGCAATAAGATCTTCAATCATAATTTAGACACCTATAGAGGAAATAGTGGCTCACCGATATGGGTAAAAAATGGTGGTAAAAATATTTTGGTAGGTATTCACACTTTCGGCAATGCTGGGACCTTGCTGGACAAAGAAAATACGGTTTTAATTAAGGAATGGTTAAAATCTTACAGTTTGGCTGCCGATAATCAGTAATCTACAACAAAAAACATTTAGCGTAACAATAACCACCAGATTTAGCAAGTGTAAATCTGGTGTTTAGAAATGTTATTGACTAAGTAGGGCTTTCCGTACTTTACTAATCTCTATCCTGTCGACGAGGTTTGAGGTTAGGTAATTTTTAACGTAAGTATTATTGATTTCCGCACTGAACATATTTTCGACTTTACTAACGAATCCTATTCCGATTGAGGCCGAGATATTTCCTATCATATCTGAGCCCAAGGAATTAAATTTTGTTTTGAGATCTGCTTTTAAAGTTTCTTCTGTCAATTTTGTCTTATTTATTTTTCCATCCAATTTGAATACCACTAATCCGGTGGTTGCCGCACGCTCGCTTCCTGGAGCAGCATAATCTAGAAGTGCTCTTGCAAATCGGTCTGTTCCCAATTTACTTTCAGATATACCATTCAATGACTGCGAGAGTCTATCGAGGTAATCATCACGAAATTCTATAATCATCATAACTCCGTTGTAAGAGGTTTGGGAATTTACAAGTGAACTAAGATAATTTACGAGCGTAGCATCAGCGTCAATATTGTTTGCTTTTAAATTTGCTTTTATGTTGGCTTCAATGGTCGAACTGAATTTTTTTGTAACCTTTTTTTCTAGTTGAAACGGTGCCGAGGTTATCGAGAACCGATCATTTTGAATCAGATTTCCAATTTCAATAAATTCATTTTTGAATAGAAGGCTCTTTTTGTCTTCGTACTTTGTTTGTTTTTCCCATTCACTACAGAATTTAATGAAGTCCGGTCTTCCAACGATATCTTTATTGCGTTTCATTCTTGGAAGAGCGGCATTTTCATAGTATTCCATATTTATTTCATCTAACAAAGGATAAGAAGCTTTATCAACATAATTAAAAAGCATATTCGGCTCGATGCTTGTAAAATGATCTCTGTAACTTCCAATCGTTTCGTATGGAAAGTCGTTATTTCTGACAAGAACTTTCTTCAGTTCCAAATTCCATTTTTGATGTTCAACTTTCGTGGCACCTATAATGTCTTTAACATCTAAGTCTGTATTGAAAATTCTTACTTTTCCTTGAGCAGATGTGATTTCGGTTGTAGCCATTAATAGAAAAATGGCCATAATAATGGTTTTCATATTTAAAATAGTTTAAAGGTTATAGCTACTTAAAGTTAAGAATTCACAATCACAAGAGCTTGAATTTTTTTTTAAATTTTCGATATTACACAACAATACTTAACTTTACTTAATCATTTACCAATTGCCCTATTATGACATCCCGAAATGTGATCGACGAAAGGGCACTGCTTTCCCAGTTTCAAAGCGGTGATAAACTGGCTTTTGATCGTATTTTCACGATGTTTCATTCTTCATTGGTATTTTTTGCAGATCGGTTACTTCTGAATATCGGGATGGAAATTTCAAAGGAGATCGTGCTGGACATATTTCTGAAATTATATGACCGTAGGGAAGGATTTGAAACCCTATCAAATGTTAAGGCCTTCCTTTACATATCCGTAAGAAATAGTTGCATCAAAGCGATTGAAAAGGAAAAAGTGAACCAAAAGCGGTTTGACCTTTACTCGAAGAACTATGATGAGTTTGAAAAAAATGTACTGGATAGTATTGTTCAGACTGAAGTATATGAAGAGCTTTACAGAGCGATTGATCTGTTGCCGGAACAATACCGGCTCATTATGGGCAGGCTTGTCGGCGGTGATACGCCAAAAGAAATATCCGAGGAGCTCGGTATTCCTGTCAGTACGATAAATACCCAAAAATCAAGAGCGCTTTCGCTACTAAAAAAATCCCTCTCAGGTGCCGGAATCGCACTTTTAATGATTTATTCATAATTTTTTAACTTTTTTGGGACAAGGCAATATCTTTTCGGGTTTCTATTTAAAATGAAACCGATGGATGAGCAACGTATTCTGGATGAGTTAAAGATTGTCCCCCTTCTGACAAAGATTTTAAGAGGAGAGGATCTGACCGTTCTAGAAGAGAAGACGGTTGAGGTCTGGCTCAGTCAGAGCAGTGAGAACCGTGCTTTCTTTGAACACCTGAAAGACGACGAGCATGTTGCACGGGAACTTTTAAAGCGAGAGCTTGATGGTGCCGGCACTACTTCGGAACTTGAAAAATTACATGGGGTATTGAAGAAACGCCAATCCCATTATAAGCGCGTTGTCTTTTGGACCTCCGCTGCTGCCGTATTCCTGTTTTTTTCGATTACCCTGATTCTATACAGGTATTATCAGTCCAGAGAGTCCGTTCTTGAGACCGTCAATATGGCCACGGCCGACATTGACCCGGGTAAGGATCAGGCGACATTGACTTTCGACGATGGTCAGGTCATTGGTCTGGAAGGAAAGACCGTGAAGAGCGATGCCAGTGGTGTAACCTATCTGGATGGCAAAGCTGTTTCATCGTCAAAGATGCAATTTGCAACGCTTAGTACACCACGTAAAGGACAATATAAAGCAGTACTACCGGATGGAACGACCGTTTGGCTGAATGCCGAATCCAAACTTAAGTATCCTACAAAATTTGCAGGTGCGGAACGCCTGATTGAACTTGAAGGTGAAGGCTATTTTGAAGTTACGCATAATGCTTCAAGCCCATTTATTGTTGAATCTAAAGGCCAGCGGGTCAAGGTTCTTGGAACAAAGTTCAATATCAATTCGTATGCTAACGAGGAATATTCAAGGACAACACTTATTAGCGGAAGTGTTGAGCTGAGAAATCTACAAAATGAGTTGTTAGTAAGACTGAAACCTGGGGAGCAGGGTAGATTTGTGCTGGGTGGTATTGACGTGAAAAAAGTTGATGCGGAGTCTTTCATCGGATGGACTGAGAACGAATTCCAGTTTAAAGGAGCTCAACTGGCGGAGGTTCTGCGGCAACTGGAGCGATGGTACGATATCGATGTGGATTATAAGAATGTTCCGAGTACAAAAGTCTATGCTACGATTAGCCGGGATAAAAAATTGACGAGCGTACTTTACGCGCTTGGGGAAATTACAGATTTAAATTTTAAAATGAGCGGAAGGAGGATTGAGATCAAGAAATAAAGATTTACTGTTTCATATGTTGGCCTGAAATAATGCCGGAGTGTTAGCGCACTCCGGCGATCGGGTCTGTATACTAGAGTTTCGAGCAACTAATAATTAACCCTACACAAATCTATGAAAAAACATGATTTTTCCAACAGGGAAAACGTACCGCAGGTGGCGGATATGTTTTCGGGCAGGAAAAAATTGCTGCGTGCAGGCTTAAAGAGTACCCTATTCTTTATGCTTCTTGCTAGCGGTACTGCTATTAAGGCACAGCAGATCAGCCTTTCGCTGCAGAAAGCGCCACTTTCAAAGGCGATTTCCGAAATACGGAAGAGCACAAAGTATGACTTTGCCTATAGTGAAGAGCTATTAAAAAAAGCAGGTCCAATTTCCATCAACCTTAAAAATGCCAACATTACCGAGGTACTGAATAAGATGTTTGCTGACCAACCGATCTCTTATAAGATCGCCGACGGCATTATCATTTTAAAAGAAAAACCAGCAAACGGAAATACATCCCCTTCAAAAAATAAGGAAACAATTAAAGGGAGGGTTGTAGATGAAAGTGGCAATCCACTTGCGGGGGCAACCATTCAGGTAAAAGGAACAAATTTTACAGTTACTTCCGACAGTGCGGGATCTTTTGAACTGCCCGGTGAATTTTCTGGTTCCGATCTGATGATATCCTATCTGGGCTACGCACGAATGGAGGTTGCAGCAAAAAACGCCGAACGAATCGTACTTGTTACGAATTCCAATAGGATAGAAGAGGTGAGTGTTGTAGCCAGTGGTTACCAGTCCATTCCCAAAGAGAGGGCAACAGGATCTTTTTCAAAGGTTGACAATGCGACTTTTAACCGTCAGGTTTCGACAGATGTGATCAGCAGGCTGAAAGGTATTGCACCATCTATTTTATTTGATGAGCGTTCAGGATCTCCGAAGCTAACAATTCGGGGACAGGCAACGATCTTTGGCAACGATCAGCCGCTAATTGTCGTTGACAATTTTCCTTATGAGGGTGATATCAACAATATCAATCCGAACGATATCGAGGATATTGATATTTTGAAGGATGCAGCAGCGGCATCAATCTGGGGAGTTCGTGCTGGTAATGGTGTGATCGTCATAAAAACTAAAAAAGGACGAGCAGACCAGCCGATGAATATAGGTTTTACCTCCAATCTCACAATCGGACAGAAGCCTGATCTGAACTATATTCCTCAGATCAAACCGAGTGATTTCATTGATATTGAAAAAATGCTCTTTGAAAAAGGTTTTTACAATACAATAATCAGTAATACTGGGGACAATCGTCCGTATTCACCTGTTGTAAGTATTCTTAATGATCAGAAAAATGGGCTACTCAGTTTCCAGCAAGCAGATGCACAGATCAATGCACTCAGAAACGGAGATCTGCGAAGAGATATGAGTAAGTATCTTTATCAACATAGTTTGAAGCAACAGTATGCCTTAAACCTTAATGGAGGAAACAACAAATACACTTATTATTTCTCAGCGGGATTTGATAAAAACCGAAACTCGGAAAAAGGTAATGCTTTTAACCGGGTGAGCCTCAACAGCAATCAGGTTTTCCGTCCGATGGAAAAACTAGAACTTTCAGCGGGCCTTTCCTACAATCAAAACTCTCAATCCGCGTCAAACGTAATTTCAATGTTAAGCAATATGGGCCAGGAGCTAATGTATCCTTATGCAAGCTTGGTCAATGCAGACGGAAGTGCCGCCATAGTTACAAAGGATTATAGTAACATTTTTAAAAGTAGTGCGTTAAAATTGGGCTTATTAGATTGGAATTTTCGACCCCTAGATGAGCTAAATTACCAAAATAATCATTTTAAGCAAAGTGAGTTTCGGTTAAGTACCGGCATTAAATATATATTTTTGCCTCAATTGTCAGCAGAGGCAAGGTTCCAATGGGAAAACCAACTCGGAAAAAGAAGAAATTTCAACGATCAGGACAGCTACATGGTTCGAGATCTGATAAACAGATATACTGTTATAAGCAATGGTGCCGTAAATAGAAATCTACCTCTAGGGGGAATACTAGATTATACGAGCTCAGAACTGACTGCATTGAATGGTCGATTCCAGTTAAACTACGATCAAAAATGGGGAAAACATCAATTTAATGCGATCGCTGGTTTTGAAGCAAGGCAGGTGAAGTCGAATTCAAATTCAAATAGACTCTATGGCTTTGACCCCAATGTAGGTTCAAGTATTGCTGTAAATTATTTGATTGATTATCCAGTTTATGGCAAAGGTTACACCCAAAAAATCCCCTATTTAGATGATTTTAACCAAACACTAGAAAGGTTGCGTTCTTATTATTTTAACGGAGCTTATAATTTTGATCTGCGTTATATTCTTTCATTAAGTGCTAGAATTGATCAGTCCAATCTATTTGGAGTAAATACAAATCAGAAATCGGTACCTTTGTGGTCCACTGGATTAAAGTGGAATATTCATAAGGAAGCATTTTACAATATTGATTGGCTATCTGAATTAAGTCTACGATCAACATTTGGATATAGCGGAAACATTGATAGATCCGTAACTGCTTATACTACCGCACGACTTTCTTACAATAGTTTTAATCAGCTGCCAAATGCTAATCTTGTTAGCCCTCCGAACAAAGATTTAAGGTGGGAAAAGAACCGCATGGTCAATATTGCTCTGGATTTTGGTTTGAAAAATCGCAGACTTGCTGGAAGTATTGAATATTTTAGCCGGAAAGGAACGGATTTGATCGGTAATGGTGAAATTGATCCTACCTCTGGCTTCACGACTTTTCGAGGAAATGTTGCTGATATGAAAGGTCACGGAATAGATATTGAATTGAACTCCAAGAATATCGTAGCAAAAGATTTCATTTGGAACACTACTGCCATTTTTTCATATGCTGCGGATGAGATTGTAAAATATCAGAAACAAACCAATTTGGCTAATTTTGTGCAGGATGCTTACACAAGTGCATACCGTTCTCCCTCAAATTATGCTCCCGTGATAGGAAGACCAATATTTAGTGTTTACTCGTATCCGTGGGCCGGATTAAACTCGAACAGTGGTCTTCCACAAGGATATTTGGATGGTCAACCATCTACATCATATAATGAAATTATCCAAAATTTGACGAATGATCCAGAAAAGAACCTTGTATTCCATGGCACTGCTTTACCGAAATATTTTGGAGCTTTACGTAATACCTTTAATTTAAAAAGTATTGACCTTTCTTTCAATATCACCTATCGATTTGATTACTATTTTAGGCGTAATTCTATAATGTATTCAAGCTTATATTCAACCTATTATGGACACGGGGATTACTATGCCCGCTGGCAGAACCCAGGTGATGAAGAAAACACCAATGTTCCAGCAATGATCTATCCAGGAAATATCAATGCGGACAGCTATTATAGAAATTCGTCAGTTTTGGTTAGCAAGGGTGATCATATTAGATTGCAAGATATTCGATTGGGATATACCTTTAAACCGGAAATACTTCGGAATCTTCATATAAGTACGATGAATCTTTTTGCATATATTAATAATGTAACCTTATTATGGAGGGCAAATAAGAATAATATCGACCCAGATTTTCCATTTACAAAGCCTATAAGAACAATAGCTTTGGGACTAACTTGTACTTTATAGAGCGCAGCGATGAAACTAACAACAAAAATTTACTCTGTTTTAGTAGTCACATTCTTATTTACAGCATGTAGTAAGGACTGGTTGGAAGAAAAACAAAACATTAAGCTTGTTATTCCCACAACTTTGAATGACATGGATCTTTTACTAAATACCAACTTTTTACGACTTGATGGCAGGGGAGCATCTGAAACCGTATGTGACGATTATGAATTTACATCTGATCAATTTAATTCTCTTTATTTTGGAGTTGATCGTGATATGATTACGTGGAAATCTATGGAGATGCCCAAATATGGCGATAGGGAATATGATGAGTGGGATTTATCATACGCAGAGATCCAAATCTGCAATATTGTTTTAGAGGGTGTGGAAAAAATAGAAAGGACCGAAAATAATAAGCAGCAATTTGATAGAATTAGAGGAACAGCACTTTACCATAGAGCAAGAGCACATCTTAATCTTGCAATGACCTTTTGTAATGATTACGACAAAAGCACGGCGTCATCCGATCTTGGTATTCCATTAAAACTTAACTCTGATATTAGCGAAAAAATAGTGCGAGCTAATCTTGAACAAACTTATTCAAGGATTATTTCGGATCTAAAAGAAGCCACTAATTTACTTCCTACTACTCAAAGTAACCAAACATTTATTGCTAAGGGCGGTTCTTTTGGGCTGCTAGCGCGAGCATATCTTTTTACAGACAATTACAATGAAGCCTTAAATGCCTGCGACTCTAGTTTAAAATATCACGGTTATATTGAGAACTATAATAACGTTAGCGCCGCACCAAGCAGACCATTTTTAAATCTGTCAACAAAAGAAATGCATATAATTGGAATATTGAGAAGAGAATCTGAGAATTTCTATGTTGGAAGGATTAGTAATGAGCTTTTTAGAATGTATGATGAGAATGATCTAAGAAAAACGCTGTATTTTAGAATCAACAATGATGGCAAACCTTCTTTTCGAGGTAGCTATCAAGGCGGCCAGCTTTTTACTGCTACTGCAACAGATGAGATAATTCTAATGAAGGCTGAGTGTAATGCTCGTTTAAATAGAACCGCGGACGCACGAGATGCGCTAAACTTATTACTCGAAAATAGGTTTAGATCTGGTACATATAAAACTATTTCGGCTACTGACCCAAAAGAACTTTTAGACCTAACTATTAATGAGAGGCGAAAAGAATTATTGGGTAGAGGGCTACGCTGGCAAGATCTGAAAAGGTTAAATAAGGATAATCGATATTCGAGAACACTCACCAGAACAATTGGCAATACCGTTTTCACATTGCCTGCAAACGATCCTAAATATGTTTTCCCAATTCCACAATATATCAAAAGCTTTACTGGAATTGAATAGCTATTAACTAATTGCAAACTAATGAAAAATATAGCACTAATCTTTGTGTCATTGTTTATTTTCTCTTTTTCCTTTTCCCAAAGAAAAACAAAAATAACCATTAATATTCCACAGCAAGATACTACTAGACTTCAAGCTAAACTCTTTTTACAGGATCCCCTTCAGGGAATCAATAAAGGTTATTATAGCGACACGCTGGAAATAAAAGCAGGCACTTGTCAATTTTCTTTTGATATCGAAAATACAAGTTTGGTTAACTTAATTATTAATGACAAATTCGTCGCATATCCTGGACCATATGAAATTTTAATTGAACCGGCTGATGAACTAATTTTTGACTTACCTCCTTTAAAAGAAGCGGGGAGGTATGGTTTTGGATTTGCAAAAATCAATGTACGAGGAAAAGGTAGCGAGAAAGTGAATATGGCAAAGAGTATGGTATCCAAATATTTTGAAATATTTGCTAGTGATCTACCCTATAATAAGCAGAGTTTGACATACATGTTTAAAACCACAGATCGGAAATTGAATGTTATTGATTCTGTTTATAATGAAAATATGGGCGTTCCTATGCAAATCAAGGATTTAATCAAAGCGCAACTTTATGGGGATCTTTTCGTATCATTATTCCGCAGTTGTAAGAGAACGGAAAGTGATTCATTACCACTATTATTTAATGAATATATTGTCAAGAAAAAAAGAATTGATGTTTTTTACAAGAAAGGAATAATTAAATATTTTGGATCTGGCAGTGTACCGTCCTTCTTAATTTTATCAGAATTTAAAAAACCTATTATTGTAGGAGGCGAAGAATACCCAAAAAAACATCCACAGCAATATGCAGAACTTCTTTACAAAAGGTTGAAAAAAAATCCGGAAATACGAGATTATCTATTATCAGATTTTTTAATCAGCACAATTCTCAGAAGCTTAGATTCAAACGTAATTTCACTTTATGATTATTATCTTAATCATGCTGATTTTAATAATCCCAATTTCGCAAGTGTTGTCAAAACATACGAGGAAGCACAGAAAAAATTTGCCGTTGGAACTCCTTTTTTCGATTTTTCATTACCAGACTCTACAGGAAAAATTCATTCACTGTCTGATTTTAAAGGAAAGGTTGTGGTATTTGATTTCTGGTATAATGGATGTGCCGGTTGTAAGTTAATGGTTCCAGTATTAGAAGGAATTGAAAAAGAACTGAAAGATAAAAATATTGTCTTTATATCAGTCGGAATTGATAAAAAACAATTATGGTTAGACGGAATCGGTAAGTATTCAAGCAGCAGATCTTTACAATTGTATACTGCAGAGAAGACTGATAAACACCCGATGATCAAATATCTAAATATTTACGGCTATCCAAGGCTTATTATTGTTGATAAGAACGGAAATATTGGCGTCGCACCCCCTGATCCGCGTATGAATAAGGAGGCATTTGTAAATTTAGTCGAATCTCTCTAGTAAAAAAAGGCAATCAAACCTTATGTGTTTGATTGCCTCATCATTTAAAAGGTGTCTTTAAAATGTCTGAATATTCGACATTATATCACCTGCTGTAATTTAATTCGGACGAACTCCTCTGTGAATTTTGTCAGGGTTGTTCGTTGGTTGATTTGTTGAAGTATCATATTCTTGCGAGCAAATTCTCTGATTTGGACCTTGGCAGTCGCTCGAACCTACCACAGGGCTTCCCATTGATCCGTCAGGATTTGTATAAAATTCTTGTAAAGCTACTTTTGCACTGCTACTTGCCGGAGCAAAAGAGAAAGCTGCGAAACTTCCGATTGCAATTGCTGCAACTCCTAATGTAATTCTTAGTGATTTCATGATGTTTGGTGCTTTTATAAATCAAAAAGCTAAACTTTGGTTAGTTTTTTGCCTACTCTTGGTTCAGGTTTTCGGCTACCCCTGTCTGGTTATTAGTTTAGTTATAAGTGGTCTGAACACTATTGTGTGGGGCTCGCCTTAGCGAAAAAAAAGTGATCAGACCAATAATGTTAATTGAAAGCGCAATAAAATTGAAATACAGCTGGTCGTTCCAGTTCATTCCTCTGAATACTGCAATACATGAGCATGGGATGCTCGGAGCAAATTTTAAAATGTAAATCAGGTAAGCAGTATAGATGGTCAAGACAGAAAGGGAAGTTAATAAACCCAATCTTCTCCAATTCTTGTTTAGCAGCATAATAACAATGACCAGGTGTATGGCCTGTAAAACAAATGGTAGGACAGCTCCTCCTGCAGATAACAGGTAAGCACCTTTAATCTGCCTGTTAAATGTGTCGAAATCAAAGATTTTACTGGCGAATGTGTACGCCCATATAAGAATGAGGATAAATATGATCAGTTCTGAAATGATGTTCTTAATTCTCATGATATGGTTATTTGGTTGTTGTTATAAATGCCATGATTGACCAGTGCATTTATGATGATTTAAAAAATTCTTTTCAAAATTTCTATTTCATCAAATTTAGAGTGCCTTTTCAATGAAATGCAAGCACTTGTTGTATCAGTATTGGAATGCACACTGTATTATAAATTTCCACACTTTAATATTTCCATTGATCCTTGTCTTTTGGAGGTGGGTCCTTTATCTCGTTTCCATTTTCGTCGAAATATAAATTTGACGTGGTTTGCATGGTGTCTTTTTCTGTTTGCAGATAAAGCTTCTGCTGACTTTCTTTTTCCGCCAGACTATTACTTTCTGGTCTTAGATCCATTTCGTCCTGTCTGCATGATTGCAGTGTGCAAAGGGTGAAAAGGATTACCGATATTGAGATAACCGTTGTTTTTTTCATTTTAAAAATTTTTAGGATTATCTCGGCCGAGATGCTGTTGAATTCTGGGGGCCAAATTATCAGTCTTGACGATAGATTAAAAAGACTTGTGGTGTCAAAAATGGCATCCACACGCAAATAGGGACGTCTTTGCTTGCTGTAAATAATTGAAAAAAAGTAACCTTATATATTTGTAAAAAAAATTTAAGAAGAGGGCTTTTTTGAACTGTCCGAATATGTCTCCACTGTCTTGGAAATGGAATGCACACGTTGAGACTCTGGTACCTTATTTCATAATATGTTGAAATACAATTTGTTTATTTGTAAAATAGTATTTTGCCCTTATTAGCGTTCCGATGATGTGGTATTAGGGAAATTTTCTTAATTTTATGGTAATCCTTAGCCATGAACATTCCAAAAATTCGACTTTTAGCAATCATATTACTTTTTCTGTGCGAAATTCTGTTTGCGCAGCAATACAAGCTGAGCGATTTTTATCTCATACAGAGGCAATATGAGAACCTTGCAGAAAATGATTCCGCAGCACTACCGCTTGTCGATAAACTAATCAGGAAGGCAAAAGGGGAACATAACCTTATGCAGCTGTTCTTAGGTTACAAGGATGCCCGTTATTATTCCCGTGATCCGCAGATCAAATTAATGTATGCTGACAGTGCTATCTACGTCGCCAAGCTGAAGAAGAACGACAGTCTGCTGAGCAGTGCCTATCTGAGCAAGGGGGTGGTCTATTATTTTAACCTCAAAAAATATAAGCTTGCACTCAATGAGTATTTAAAGGCGTTTGAAAAGAACAAAAACAATAAAGACCCATATTACAGAAATAAGATAAATTACCATATTGGGGTTGTCAAAAGCTATATAGGTTATTATGATGAAGCACTTAATGATTTTGAAGAAGCCAGGGATTTTTTCGAGACTGAAATCCAGAAGAACTTACATCCCAACTTAATGTTCGGAAATCAAAGAGGATATCTAAACACCATTCACCAGATGTCAGTCTGTTACCGCAAGCTTGGGCACTACCAAAAAGCGGACTCTCTTATCGCCCTTGGCCTGTCCAGAACATGGAAAAATCCTGATTATAGACAGGAGTATAGCTACTTTCTGAAAGAAGAAGGTATCCGTAAATTTAGAGGAAATGATTTCGGCGGTGCAATCCAAGCATTGCAAAGATCAATACCTGCAATCAGCAATATAGATGATTTTGCATGGTTAACGGTATCTTATTCTTACCTGGGCAGGGCTAATTGGAAACAGGGTAAAACCGACGAAGCCATCAGGTATTTTGAAAAAATAGATTCAATTTTTATCAAGCATAATTTTGTTCTGCCAGAAGTCCGGTATATATATGAAGATCTGATAAATCATTATGGAAATAGTAATATTTCTGCCAAGACACTCTATTATACTGGTCAGCTCATCAAGGTGGATTCCGTATTGGAGAAAGACTTTGTCTATTTATCTGCAAAAATCCACCGTGAATATGATGCTGATAAATTACTGCAGAAACAGCATACGTTGCAGCGGAGCTCCTCGATGAAGATAGGAGCATCGCTGGTGGGTGTCTTTATAATTATTGTAGGCACTTTCTATATTATGTTGCGGACTAAATCCAGAAAAAGGGTGTTGGGACAGAATAAAATTCTAGGAATTAATCTTGCGGGTGGTACATTAAATATTTCGGGCGAACGAGAGTTTCGGGTCCGGACGTATAAAAGTAGTGGTATCAGCAGTGGAATTGTTTCGAACGTCCTGCAAAAATTGGAAGAGTTTGAGTCAAGCAATGCATTTCTTGATAAGACTGTCAAAATTAGATCACTAGCTAAAAAATTTGGTGTGAATCAAAGATATCTTTCTGAAATCATTCAGGAACATAGGGGTGCTAACTTTCACATGTATCTGTGTGAGCTACGTATTTCCTATATCACCGATAAACTCAATACTGACGACGAGTATTTGAAGTATAACAGTGAAACCGTCGCCAAAGAGTGCGGATTCTCTTCCCGCAGCAATTTTTCAAAAGTTTTTACACAGCTCAATGGAGTTAATTTTACAGAGTTTGTAAAGAAGCGAAAAAGAGAACGAAACTCAGCAGTCGTTATAAAAGAATAAATTTTTCATATCTCCTTATGGTTTTCCGTAATTAGCTCCTATGAACAAGCTGAAAAGATAAAAAAGGTGTAAAGTGAAATTTCAACATAGACCTTTACTGGTAATTATTTCGTCAGATTAACTCCAATATTTTAATAAAAATTATTGGATAATAGCGAGATAGTAGAATTACGACACTTAACAAAAAAGTAGGTAAATCATTTTGCCGTGATTTTTCAATATGCTATATTGCAAAACCAAAATCACATTAATTTATGAAAAAGAATATTGATTTACCTATCAAAAGCGTGCAACCCTGCACTTAGAAAAAAGTTTCAATCGTATTGAAATTAGAAAGAATTCTTCTCAGTACAGTCTGTAAATTCCTTTGACCCAAATAGGGGATTTGACCATAACGACTGGATACCTGAATAAACAGTCTCACCGCATACAGGTAGAATATCATTGTAATCACATAAATGAAAAAATAGATATGTATGTTTCAAAATGAAATGGATCATATAGATTCTGCACAGAATAACAGGGAAGGAGCGGACATTCCTCATGAAGATAGCCCGCTGACTAGCAATGGAAATAAGACTTTGTTTAACAAGCCTATGGCAGATAACGAAAAGGCAGTTACAAAATCTAAATTATGGGATGGCCAACCTACTTCCAAGATTTATAATGCACAGGCAATTTCAGAAAATGAAGTTTCGGGAATAAATAGATTGGTGAAACTTGAAATTTTTGTCGAAGGGAAGGAGATCAGGTTTTTTAAACATTTCAAGCTCAGCCAGAGTGCAACCAGGCATCACACTTTTGAACTGACGCTGGCTCATGATACCTTCGGAGAGGCCGAAAACCATAACCTTGAAGATGCGCAAGCACTATTGGGAAAACGGATCACGATTGTTTTTCGATATAAGGATGTTGAAGAAGGGCCAGAACGCAATTTTATAGGCGTTATCACCGAGGTCGGGTTCAGTCAGGAGCAGGGAAGTTTAGGTAATATTGTCTTAATTGGAGAGAGTCCCACCGTACTTTTAGATGCTGCCCCACATACCCAGAGTTTTGGTGGTGGACAGGAAATCAGCCTCAACAGTATTGCGTCAAAGGTTATGAGTGAGGGGCTTGACAGAAGTAAATTTGATTTCAGGGTTGATTCTACTTTTGGAAATGTTTCGTATGGTTGTCAATATGAGGAAACCCATTACAATTATTTGGCGCGTATTGCCGAAGCCTATGGAGAGCAGTTTTTCTATGACGGTGAGGTTCTGCATTTTGGAAAGCTTCCGCCAGCAGAAAATGTGGTAAAGTTAATTTATGGAAGGAATTTGAGCGATGTGCGCATCAGGATGAGAGCGCAGCATGTCAAGCCTTCCTTTTACGGATATAATAGCCGCAAGAATGAGAAATTAACTGGCGGTAATCCTCCTATAAAACATGTCTCTGATATTGCACAGAGAGCATATGATATTTCAGCTAACATTTTTAAAACGCCATCCCTGCGTGTTGCACCTATCAAGGCAAATTCCTTTTTGGACGTTGAAGCATCACAGAAAGGAACGGCTGGTAGCAAAGCTTCTGAGGTATTTATAACGAGCGGAGTCTCCACGGTACCTTTTCTTTACCCTGGCTGTGTCGTTGATTTGGAAATGCGAAAAACTGATAGCAACCAAACTTCATATTTCACTAGGTTGATGATGATTGAAGTCATGCACCAGGTAGATGCAAGGGGTCATTATTATGGAAGTTTTGAAGCAATAGCGGCAGATAGTGGATTTATCCCCCGGCCGGAATTTGAAATTCCCAAGGCTGAACCCCAGCTAGGAAAGGTAATCGCAAATAATGACCCATTGGGTCAGGGACGTGTAAAAGTGCAGTTTGACTGGCAACATGGACAGGACAGCACGGAGTTTATCCGTGTCATGTCGCCTGATGCCGGAAGCAGTGAAAAGGTTAATAAAAACCGTGGCTTCATGTCTGTTCCGGAGGTTGGTGACCAGGTGATCTTGAACTTTGTACATAGCCATCCCGACAGACCATTTGTAATGGGCGGAATGTTTCATGGAGCTAGCGGAGCGGGTGGCGGTGAAGCGAACAATGTGATGAGTTTTAGTGGTAGGAGTGGTGCGGAACTTAGGTATGACAATGGAGCAGGTTCAATGAACCTGAAAGACCAGGGAGGAGCAAATATTTTCTTTGACGGTTCGGGAAATGCGGTAGTCAATGCAAATACCGACCATACCACCAATACTGGTAGTAACAATACGATTAATGCAGGTAGCTCAACCACGATCAATGTCGGTGGCAAGAAAGGGGAATCGCCACAATCGTTCCTCAAAATGGATTCTGCCGGGAATGTGGTTATTGATGCAAAAACTTCAATTACTTTAAAAGTCGGCGAAAATCTTCTTTCTATCGATAAGAAAGGCTTAATAAAACTGAATGGTAAAAACTTGGAACAAAAAGCGGATAATAATTTTGAGGTTAATGCAAAACGAGTGAACCAAACTGCCAAAGGAGCCAATTTTAAGATCAACAGCGACCAGAATGTCATCGTTACGGGTGGAAACGAGGTTAAAATGAAATAAAAAGTGAAGCCATGCAATATCTTAAGAATAACGCAATATTAAAATGTGATAAGGGGTTGATTCCTTCGCTTTTAAATGTAACGAGCAACGAAAAGATCAAAAACAGGGACGGATTATTTGCTACGGACAAAGATAACATTGCGGGTATCAACATTACGCATTTTACATTATGTAGTGTTGCCGGAATCTGTCGTTTGAACCTTAATCTTCAGGGGCAGAAACTGAACTGGATCAATACGGTTCCCAAAATAACGATCAAAGATACAAAGGCACTTTTCGAAGCATCAAAATGTATCTGCCCACTAGGTGGGATAATAACAAGTATCAACTCAGGACAAATGTAACAAATATGCCAGCATTAGCATTGGGAGCGGGATTAGCCGCACTTGTAGCCGCAATAATAGAGGTAGTTGTGATGGCGATCATCATCATCGCTATTATTGCTGCAATTATCTTGATTGCTTATATCGTTTACAAAGTCGTGGAACTCGTCCAGGGCTGGATCAATGATACAGCAGACGATGTTTGGGATGATACAGCACCACCTGTTGATGTACCGATTCCTGTCCCTGAGACCAAACCAATAGAAATTCCTATTCCTATTCCTTTAACTGTACCTATCGATAAGGATGTTCCATCTGAATCCGGGCCATTTAACGTCTATGATGTTCATGTGAATGTTCCGGGAGATTATGGCGACTATCAGAGAGGTGTTGCAGATCCTGACTCAGTTTTTATGGGTGCAGGTGAAATTTATAAATACGGTATTACAAAATATGGATCGGTGCTCAGGAGATACGAGGCATTTTCATGGACAAGTCCAAAAGAGTCGATGATTTTACGAAATCTTAGAAGTGGCATTTTTGGTCCATATGAATGGTATGCTTTTAGAAGAAGCTACGCATATGCGAGGTTTATTGAAAATGGCCTTATTGCTGCATACTTTGCAATTCGTGGAAAATTACCTCCGGGAAACACAGGATATTATTAAATTTAGATATTAAAGATAAAAGATGAACGAAAAAGAAGTAAAGAAACTGCTTTCCGAAGCAAAAAAACATCGTAACAATGGTGAATTTGCAGAGTCGCTGGCTTTATTGCATCAGGTAAACAACGAATTTCCTGAAAATGTAACATACCGCTATTTGTTGGCCTCTACGTACTATGAAAGTATGAGCACGGAGCCTGCGAAGAGGTATGTTGAAGAGGCCATCGGGCTGGATTCTGATTTTAAGGAGAATTATGAACTCCTGGGCGATATTTTCCAAAAAAAAGGGGATTTGCAGTCAGCACAGATAAATTATGAAAAAGCTTATAATTTGGATTCTCAATATATTACAGTTGGCGAAAAGCTGATACAGCTATATCTGAGAACTAAAAATTACGAGGATGTGCTGAAAGTATGCGACAATATGACGAGTTATATACCCGTAGATACCTCAACTGCAAAATCGAGGGCTTTAACTTCTATTTATCTTGGTTGTCTTTTATATAAGAGCTGGGCTTTGGTCTATTTAAAGCAGTATGAAAGCGCAATCCAGCAAATTGAGGAGATAAAATCAAAGGATAAGGAAACTGGTGTGCCTACATATCCCGGTATGTACAAAAACGAAGATGAAACTCTCTTTAAATTATATTATAAGCTGAACAACTCTGATAAAGCTGCAGAATATAGAAATCTACTGAAAACGGAATATAAATATGACGAAAATGCTATTGGCAGACTAGAGACAGAAGCGGAGCAGGATATTATGCTTTTTAGACAACGCCCCGACGTGATGGTACATTTAGGATTAAATTAACAACGGACAATTGTTGGCCGTACTATTGTGGTGGCAGTCGAGGTAAATTTTTAAAGTTAAGTAATGGCAAAAGACCTGCAAGAAATAAATCGTATCGAAAGGCTTACACAACAATACTTCAATAAGGGGGAAATCCATTTGGGGCTTAAGACTTATCGGATGTTGATGGAAATGTACCCGCTGGAAAAGGACTATTACCTAAATTATATTGGCTTTCTCAGGGATGAGCTTGTTGTGGCTGAACTTTTATGGCCTGCCTATGAAGAAGCTGTGGCATGCTGCAATAGGGCGATTGCACAATTACCAGAAGAGGATAGGGTATTATTTTATATTAAGAAATCTGAAGTGTATATTGTCATGATCGAAGGAAACCCCGACTGGTATGCCGAACACCATGAAGATGTCAAAAATTTCATAAATATTTCTCTTGAAAAATACCCCGGCAACGGGGCTATTATCAAATGCGCGATGGCGCTCAGCCTTATGGCAGGGTATAGAGTAAGATACGAAGAATTACTGGATCAGGGTGTTTCTTTGAATCCTGACGATCTCATGTTGGTCCTACAAAAAGCGGTAAGTTTTGAACAGCAAGGAAATTTTGAAAATGCAATTGATTTGCTTGAAAATTGGATACGGAGAAATCCAAGCTCTAAAAATATCGATACGGTGTACAATAAAATTATTTTATTGTGCGAAGAAGCAGATAAAGATGAGCTGGCCGATGCATATCGGGATCTATTAGATAACCTATAATTGATGATTGTAAATATTAAAGCGAGTTCGCCGGAACTATACCGCTCTGAATACTTTAAAACCTGCGTTTACAAAAATAACAGGCTTTCCGATTTAAAATCTACAAATAGCTTTTCTCTTCGTATAGATGAGGGGGAAAGATTGCAATTGAGTTTTGCAAATAAGGATTCGTTAGATGAGAGGGCAAACATTCTTATATTCTCACCTGTACAATTTGAGCTCGACAGGTCTAAAAATTTGTTTCAGATCAGCAATAAAAAAAACTTAAAAGTTCAATGGAATAAATATAAGGAAAAAAATCGGAGCGGAAAGAATAATACATTTTTGTTCCTTTATGAAAGGCTCTATTTCAAAATAGAAATGGGCATGGAATACGACCTGATGTCAAATAGTTCTCATTTACCTTTTTTTGTTGATGTTTATGGAAGGGATCTTGAAGCGGGGAGTGTTGTGGATGGTATGTCATGGGTTCACACACCATTGGGGCTTCCATTAAAAATTGAATATGTTATTGAAGAGATCAATGATCTGGAGATGACCATGAAAGGCGTTATATCGCTAGATGAGGAAAACCTGACTAAATTAATTGCTGACAAACAGTTTCAGCAACAGTCAAAACCTTACCACTATTCAAAGGATTTTTCGATAGAATCTGAGGTCAGGTCAGTTTATGACATGCATACAGGATATTTAAGGTACTCAGACCTAAAATTAAAAATTTACAGCGAAAAGGAACAGATCAATGAATCCATCCAGTCAAAGATTGCATTTTTATAACTTTAGAAACTGAAAATTTTCGGAGCGATACTTAATTCTGAAAATTAAGATATTCACTAAAAAATAGCTGCGAAGCCAACTGGGATACTGTGTATCCCATAAATAACTCGCAACGGTTGTCGTAGCGGGAGAAGGTGGGTTGTAGACAGCTGTTGCAGCCGATTTTCGCGCCAAAAGCCAACGGCTTTTGGCCGCCGGCAGTTTTTTAACTGCCGACTGCGATGGGTTGTGATTTGAAATTTTTTAAGTCTAGGAAAAAACCACGATTTTTTGTCATTCCGGTTTTTAACAGGTTCCATAAAAGGGATGCTCCCAAATGTGCAATTGTACTATTGATAAATAAATCCTGTTTTGAAAGTGATTCTGCAAGGGAACAGCTGGGTGTATCATCTTCCGTTTCCGAATTTTGCATTGCTGAGCCAAATTCCTCAATAATAGACGGTAGTGTATCAACTGTTTTAAACTTTTTGGAGGTCGGCTGCTGTATTTTTCCAATTGTAGAAAGTATTCCCTGTCCTGAAAATTTAGTGTTTCCCAGATCGAGCCAATACCTTCCTTGATCCCTGTGGAATCCATAATCATTATTAAGGTTATTAAGTATTTCGGAAATTTCTATTCTTGATGCAACTGTGTCTGTACAGGACACATAAATAGATGCTCCTGCACCAGTCGGTATTTTTGCATCTTCATCACGCTGAAATTTTCTTGTCTCTGCTTTCCAGCTTGTTCCTGCCCAACGGTTAAGGCGGTTTATAATCGCCTGTGATTTATAAAGATTTTTTTCCGAATCTGCGAATCTTTGTCTTCCGATATTTGAAGCTGTAATAATATCATCGTCCCACAAATGTACGTCCAGTCCTGGGTGATCGAGTTCCAACAGGCTATGATTGATTTCCATGAGTGCGGTCATAAACTTTGAGCCTGTTCCGCCTGCACCTATAACGTTTACACGAATTGGATTTGTAGGACTTAACAGATAGTTGTCCAAAAAATGAATATTTGTTTTCGCTGTTTTCATAATAAGATGTCTTTAAGTTTTTGAGACGTTTTTACAAGGCTGTCATTTGGAAAAACTTTTCCAGTTCCTACAAGATTTTCCCATAGCATGACGCAATTACCGTTAACAGGGTTATGGTCATGCATCAGATGCGAAAAGTAACTATTGAAAAAGTAATTTTCCCACAAGGTCATCAGTTCATTTACTGAGCCTGTTGCTGTGGTGTCTATATCAACTGTACCCATGCAAACTGAGCAGTTTTCATAAACATTAAAAAATGGGGCATAATAAAGAGGAGTATTAGGGGTGGGTTTCCTCGATGTTGAAAGTGCAAATACCCTCAGTATTTCCCTATCTGCGACCCATACCATTGGAGGGGTATGCGCTTTTCCCGACTTTATTCCAAGATGTTTATTAAAAAATAGTTCCCGAAACTGCGCCTTTGTATACCAAACAAGGGTAGCCGATTTTGAATCAAAGGATAATAGGTTACTGGGAAGTACGCCTTCCGAATGCAACATGTGTAGATTATTTTCATCGACTTTCAATGCGGTTGCCAATCTGATTCCTTCGTTTACCGATAAGGGATGCGGATTGATGGGGATACCGTTATCCATGTCAAAATATTCGACATACGAATCATTATATGCTTTATTACCTTGGTAAAAAACCAATGCGCAGGTTGGTTCAAAATAGGTTTCAAAACTGTTTGTTATATCTTCCATGAGTTCAAATTTTAAAAGTTATGTTCCTGCCAAAGTCTAATGAGGTTGTCAATCGTATCGAAAACTTTTGTTTCAAAATCGAAATCGTTATTTTCTATTTTTCGATTATCAAAGGGTAAAAAGCGTACTGGTTCATCTATTTCGGAATATTCCTGTAATTCATTATTAACGAAATCGCAGAGCGTTTCAAAAAGGTTACCTTTAATGGATGCGCAGAATGAAACATAGTTGTCCAGTGCGATTGGATTGTCGTATTCTTCGTGTATTTCCCTATACCGTAAAGGAAAATATTTACAGTCTATACGTACATTCGGAAACGAATGAAAGATTTCATAAAATGATGTTGCGATCAAAAGAACATCTTTATCAAAATCATTTTTTGGAACGAACTTGTCAACAAGTTTTTGAAAGGATAGGAGATGCTTTTTATCTGTAATCAGCTCTTTGATATAATCTCCGATCAGTTCAGCGTCATTGAACTCGTCTAAACTTTCCTCATCTTGGTATTCTTCCTCCTCTTCATGGTATGAATTTTCGAGCATTTCATACATGGAGTTCAGATAACAGTCAGTATTTCTATAATAGGGTACGGCGAGTACTTGATAGATATAGGCATAGACAGCTACCAATAATTTACTGGCTTTTGCAGTCTCTTTTTTGTGCAGGACTGTATAAAGCGGAATTACTGGAATATAGTAGAGCGTGGAACCCGTGTCATAATTTTCTTCCCGTGCGAAAAAGGTACTCTGTCCATCATTTACCAATCTGATTTCCCGCCAGTCGTTCATGCTGAGTTTGAGCTGTTTTTTGAGGTTCGCCAATGATGCTGAAATATTATAAGGGTAAGGCACATCGGTACAATCCAGTTTATTAATATTGAGTTTTTTGGAGATATTGGAGAGGGATTTAAAAAATTCCCTCTCCAATTTTATTGCATTGTAATCTTCTCCAATTTCAGGTTCATGCAATCTTGGATAAAACTGCATTGCTAAAAAGGCATTGGTAACATCGTAGGTGGAACGGACTGCCGTCTGTCCTTGCGCAGTTCTCCCGCATCTTTGGGGCGTTTCATCCAATTTGCGAACTCGCCCAACTGGCGGTGAAGTTGTGACTGGCTTACTGCGGTGGGCAGTTTTACCGTTTGCGGATATTTTTTCTGCATGGTTCATGGGTTTAAAATTTTGGTTAACCTTTTGTTCCGATTAACGTCTCGAAGCGATATTCTACAACATCGTCAACGATTGTCGGACGTGAAATTTTCGCAGTGGTCAGAGCAGGGTAGTTGTTTGAATAGAAATTCAGAACCGCCTGCAGGTTCCACTTTGGTTCGGGATCATCGAGCCTGATTTCCTGTTCTTTTTCTTTGAGGATAAACACTCTTTGAAGTTCTGTTGCTACTAACATAATATTACTTTTTAGGGGTTAATTTCCTGCTGATCGACCGTTTCTGACTTCTGCTCCGAAGCTGACCAGAGGTCGGGTACAAATTGTTTTTCGTACTCATCCTGTTTCTTTCTGATATCTTCTTTATGCTCAGGATAGTCTCCGACTTTCGGAAGTGCAGACCAAGCCTCTTTGTATTTACCTGCTTTTGCAAGCGTATCGGCTTTTATCAGGGCTTCGCTGTATTTTTTACCCTTTGCTTTTTCCTTATCCGTCTTTTGTTTTTCCATTGCGGAGTTTGCCTGTGCCGATTCCACGCCTTTAAGAAAGTTCTGCATATTTGAAATCAGTCCGTCAGCCGTTTTCAGGGGTTTTTTGATATGCTCAAAAAATCCGTTGTCAAGTTCTTCGGGACTTCCTTTCAGATTAAAAGGGGGAATGATATTCTTCGCCTTGTCTGCGCAACTGTCGTTCTCAATCAAGATAGATACGAGTATCCTGTTTTCTGTCGCCTTTGTAATGGATAGCGTAATTTTGCTGTTTATGTCCATCTGCGAAATCTGTCTGAAAAAATTAGCTGTTTCCATAGTAGTTCATTGCTTTATCGCTTACGCATTGTGTAATATAAGATTCTGAAAAGCCCTGCTCCCGTAGGGAATCGCCATAGGCTTTCATTTCTCTGTTGAATTCTGCCGTACCTTCCTCACCTGTGAGAAAAAGTTTATGAGCGGTTCCGTTTTTCAGCGCCTTGTTAATATCCCTGTACAGTTCTTTAATGTGCCTCCTTTGGTCGGACATTTTGCGAACTTCCATTGCGAACATTTGGTAACGTGAAAGAATATCCAAGAAAATGAAAGCTTCCACGATGTTCTGATTTTTATAATTTTCTACAAACCTGTTATAGAGATAGTCTGCGAACTTATATTTTGCCAGTATGTCCATTTCTTAAAGTTTTATAAGGTGATTTTTTAAATTTTTATCGTAGTTCATGCGGTAACCATTGTCATCGATTACTTTCTCAAGGCATTGCCTTGCGTTGTTCAGCAGTTTCCAGTCTTCTTCCTTGATATTTAGAACATGAAGTTGTCCGAACTTTATTACCATTTCAGCAATGGTATGTAGGGCTTGTATTTCTGTTTCAGTCGTCTTTTTCATGATTTTGCTTATTTAAGTTTTCTACATAGCTTGTATAGCGTTGCGTTATTTCTTTGCCTTTTCTGAACTTCTCCGTACTGTAACTAAAATGCTCCTCAAACATGGTGACGTCTTTCGTTATCAAATTGATATAATAGCGGTAGTCTGCGTTAGCTCGTCTTTCGTCCATAGTACAGTGTTTTTTGAGCAACTCAATTTCCTCCATCCCGTTATTGAGGTTCAGTAAAGGCGTAAATAATTCCTCCACGATGTAGCCCTGTTCGGGTGCACTCGAACTGTCGGCAACACAGATAATCTGCTGTCCGTCAGATATTGTGATATGTAAGTTTGATCGTGTCATGAGTTCTAATTTTTTGATGTTAAAATTTCCTGTATAAGTTTGAGGTCAAATTGGGCCGTTCTGAATTTGACGTCCTCAAATGCTTCATAATGTGCCATGCCGTTGGGATGCACAATAAGGCTGTCGCTTTTGATGCAGTCAAAGTGTCGGTATAGATGTTCTATTTCTTCTTCAGTGGCTTCCAAAAAAGCCAGTTCACTGTCACCGAGCCACTGCTCATAAAAGGGAACTTTTGCAGTCCTGCATAGGAGGAAAGAAATGCCGTGATCTTTTCGAGCAATATGACCCAAAAGCGATTCCACGTTCAGCATTTCGAGCAGGTCTGTGGTGTCGAGCGACTGTTGTAGCCAGTCCCCCAAAAGGGGGATGATAGCTACTTCATGATTTTTGCGACCGACCTCGCTGAATGCCTTTAAGAGCATAATGTCAGTCATTTTACCTGATTTTTTCATCGCTAAGGATTTATGTTGATATCTACAATTTTTCTACTTCCGAATAGCATAAAAATGGCGTATTTAAGTTCTTGGCTACATTCTTTCTGCTGGGTATAGTTTATCGTTGCGTGCATGGAGAAAAGGGCATCGTAACCGTCAAAAAGCTGATCTCTGAACGTTTTTTTATTTCTGTACAGTCTTGTACCATTTTTAAGATATCTGCGCTCAAAGTTGGCTATGTAGTCATACCACACGCTTACATCGATGTTTTTTTCAATCCACTTTTTTTCAATCTCCGGTCTGTGCTTCCGCCATAGTTCTGCCTGCTTTTTGATAAAGTCAGTCAGTTCTTTGAGTTCCTCGGGGAATAATCTTGCGAGCAGATAGGCTCTGTCAAGGTTATTCATGTGATATAAGGTTTTCATATTTTTCTAATTTTAGGGTTGGTTCTTTTTAAAGTCAATGGTCACCACCTTATCATCTCCGAAATAGAGTTCTATTGCAAGTCTTAACATCGGGCGAGTGCTTACAGATCCTGCGAACCTTATCAGGCAATGGATACCGAAAACGCTATTGTCCTGAAAGAAGAATTGGTCTGCGAAAATTCTCGGATTGCGGTACAATAGAATGCCGAATTTTTCGATTGTCTGTTCCGCATTGTGGACAAGCATATACCAGTAATCGGCACTTGTAATGCAGTTTGGTGGCCATGCCTTTCTAATATTCTGTTCTTTCTCGCGCAGGTGTGCTATTTCGGTTTTTATAAAGTCGGTCAGTGTTCAGATTTCATTGGGGAAAAGCCCAGCGACTGCAAACGCTCTTTCCGTGTTGGTCATTTCTTGTAAGGATTTCATTTTGTAAAGCTTTAAGTAGGTGGCAGTTTCTTAGAATCCTGCCACCGTTTGGATTTTGATTAATTCAATTGGAATACGTCTGCGCCTATCTTCTCAAATGTTGTACACAACTCAAATGCCTTTTGCGATTTCAATTGGGCAGTTCCACCGAGTACAATGCTCTGCAATTTGGCTTCGTTGTCCTTATAATTGCGGACATTCTGAAAGTAGCCAGTGACTGCGTTATACGCACCGAAAAGGGTTCCTTTAGTAGTTTCTAAAAGTTGTGTATCATTCATCATGGCGTAGGCAAAGGCATCATCTACGGTATTTTTGAACATCGTAGAAAGTTCGTCTTCTGCACCTTTTTTGAGCAGGTTGTAGGATTCTTTGTTCGGGCAAAGTGCAAGCTGTATAAGCTTCCTGACTTCACTATCCTTTACTTTAATTGTAGCCCATTTGTTGAGAATGCCATCCATCTGCGTGGTCATGGTGCTGGCTAAGCCCATCACTTTATGTGCATCGTTTAATCGCTGTTTAGCCCCTGCGGTATGTTTGATGCGTACAACGTTGCTCATATTTCGGAGTGATGCGTTGAGGGTGTTTTGGCATACGATACGAATAGGAGTGAAGGCAGCCGTTATGCTTCCGCTTCCGTCATGGGAGGTCGTTAGGAAGTAGGCTCGACACCTGACGCCAATATCTATGTTTCCATAGCTGGTTTCCCTGTGTCTGCCCCCAAACCGTACGTACATGTCTCCATGTATACGGCTTTCCATCGGTTTATTCAGTCTAATGCTCC